>FYBJ01000110.1_pt1 | contig 29250 bp, 27 predicted proteins | sample 1134611 | NCBI WGS metagenome assembly FYBJ01 (sample SAMEA104116008, study PRJEB20421) | marine metagenome | isolation source: marine
ATTTAGCGGTGGCCTGTGCTGTTGAAGCGCTGGAGCGGGATTTTGCGCGGCGTATTGTCTTGGTGCGGCCCGCGGTGGAAGCCGGGGAGCGACTGGGTTTCTTGCCCGGCGATCTGGCACAAAAAGTCGACCCCTATCTGCGGCCATTATTTGATGCTTTATATGAGATGTTGGGCTTTGAAAAGGTGGCCAAGCTCATTGAGCGTAACGTCATTGAAGTCGCGCCGCTTGCCTATATGCGCGGCCGGACGCTGAATGAAGCCTTTATTATTCTCGATGAAGCGCAAAACACCACCACAGAGCAGATGAAAATGTTTCTGACCCGGCTTGGTTACAACTCTACAGCCGTTATCACCGGCGATATTACCCAGATCGATTTACCGTCTGCCCAGCGCAGCGGTTTGCGTCATGCCATTGAAGTACTGAAAGATGTCGAGGGCATTGGCTTTACCTTTTTCCAGGCCAAAGACGTCGTGCGTCACTCGCTGGTGCAGAAAGTCATTCTTGCTTACGATAAGGCTGAGCGAAAACAGTGAACGTATTCATTGATCTGCAACAGGCGGTCGATATAGTTCAGCCGGATCTGGCGCAGTTTCAGGCCTGGGCAAAAGCGGCTTTGCAGGAAGTGGCTGAGGATTGTGAGCTGAGCATCCGTATTGTTGATGCTGAGGAAAGCCAGCAGTTGAACCGTGATTACCGTGGTAAAGATAAACCGACCAATGTGTTGTCTTTTCCCTTTGAGTCACCGGTACCGTTACAGCCCAGACTGCTGGGAGATTTAGTGATTTGTGCACCTGTTGTCTCGGTCGAAGCGGCCGAACAAGGTAAAGCCGAGTTGAATCACTGGGCACATTTAACGATACATGGTTGTCTGCATTTGCTGGGCTATGATCACATCAATGACGATGAGGCCGAGCAGATGGAAAGTCGTGAGATTGCTATCTTGCGAGAGTTTGCTATTGAAAACCCCTATCTCGAATCGAGGGTATCACCATGAACGAGGGCCGACCGAGTCGCTCAAGTAACCCGCAGTCCTGGGTCAAGCGACTGAGTAACTTATTTTTAGAACCTAAAGATCAGGAACAACTGATCGAGCTTATCCGCAGTGCTTCCGAACGGCACATTCTGGATTCAGAAGCCTTGTCGATTGTTGAGGGTGCGCTCAGCGTCTCACAAATGCAGGCCCGCGATATCATGATCCCACGGTCACAGGTGGTGATGGTGTCGCGCGATGCGCCAGCTGAAGAAACGCTGAAACTGGTCACCGAAACGGCACATTCACGGTTTCCGGTCATTGATGATGACCGTGATGATGTGATCGGCATTTTGCTGGCCAAAGACTTGCTGGCAGCCGTGGTCAACAGCGGCGAATTCAAATTTGATCTGCGTGAATTGCTGCGACCGGCGGTGTTTATTCCGGAAAGCAAACGGCTCAATGTATTGCTGCGTGAATTTCGGGCCCGGCGTAATCATATGGCAATCGTCGTTGATGAGTACGGCGGTGTAGCGGGTATGGTCACCATTGAAAACGTACTCGAGCAAATCGTCGGTGAAATTGAAGATGAGCACGATATCGACGACGATGCGCCTATTTTGCAGCGTGATGAAAATACCTACACCATCAAAGCCCTGACGCCGGTAGAAGACTTTAACGAGTTTTTTGAAGTCGACTGGAGTGATGATGACTTTGACACCGTTGGTGGCCATGTCGTCAATCAGTTTGGTCATTTGCCGGGGCGTGGTGAACAAATCACCATTGGCCGCTTTGAGTTCACGATTTTGCGTGCTGACAACCGGCGTGTGCATTTAATGCGCATGGTAGTGTTGCCGGACGTACCGGAAAGCGAAGCGGAACCTGAATAATGTTCAGTGATCGGCGCAAAGGCTGGCGCGGGCCGGCAGGCAGTTGGCTGGCTTTGCTGGGCGGCGCTTTGTTGCCGCTGGCATTTGCACCGTTTTATTGGTATCCGCTGGCCGTCGTCAGTTTAATTTTACTGTTTGCCAGTTGGCGCGATGTAAAACCAAGGCAGGCTTTCTGGCGGGGCTGGTTGTTTGGTCTGGGCATGTTCGGTGTTGGAGTGTCCTGGATCTATGTTGCCATTCATGAGTTTGGTCAGGCCAGCTGGCCATTGGCAGGTGGCCTGACGGCCGGATTTGTCGCCTTTCTGGCGTTGATGCCGGGGCTGCTGGGTTATCTGATTAAGTCGCTGCAAAACCAGCGTCTTAGTGGTGTTGATTATCTGTTGTTATTACCCGCCGGCTGGGTTGGTTTTGAGTGGTTTAAAAGCTGGTTTTTAAGTGGTTTTCCGTGGCTGGAAATCGGCACAGCACAAATTGACGGCCCATTGGCCGGGGTGATCCCGATTGTGGGCGTTTACGGCGCTTCATTTCTGGTCGCACTGACGGCCGGTTTGTTGCTGACGGCGTGGCAGCATAAACAGTGGTTGTGGTTATTACCGGCGTTGCTGATCTGGCCGGCTGGTATCGCGCTGAACAGCTTGCAATGGACTTCTGCCAAGGATGCGCCGCTACAGGTCAGCATGATTCAGGGCAATGTCGATCAGGCCATCAAATGGGATCCCGATCAATTACGGCAAACACTGCAATTGTATGCCCGTCTCAGTATGGAAAATTGGGACAGTGATCTGGTGATCTGGCCAGAAAATGCCGCTACCGCGTTTTATCATCAAATAGACGAAGGCTTTTTGCTACCTCTAGCCAAAGAAGCTGCAGCCAATAACAGCGAATTGCTGGTCGGTTTGCCGGTACTTGATGACGATGGTGAGCGTTATTACAACAGCATGGCGCGACTTGCTGAAACAGCAGATTTTTATCATAAAAAACAATTGGTACCGTTCGGTGATTATGTGCCGTTTGAAACCCTGCGTGGGCTTATCGCCTTTTTTGATTTGCCGATGTCGGGGTTTGTACCAGGCCCTGAGAACCAACCTTTAATCCATGCCGCTGGCCAGCCGCTGGGTATTACCATTTGTTATGAAGATGCCTTTACCGAAGAAGTTCGGGCGACCTTGCCCGAAGCCAGTTTGTTGGTCAACGCCACTAACAATGCCTGGTATGGCGATTCTTTTGCGCCGCATCAGCATTTGCAAATTTCCCGCAGTCGGGCGCTGGAAGCTGGCCGGCCGGTACTGCGGGTGACGACCAATGGTATTTCAGCATTTATTGATCATAAAGGCGGTTTAGGCGAGCAAAGTCCGCAATTTCAGCAGGCCGTGATCACACAAACCGTTCAGCCAAGACAGGGTGCAACACCTTATGTGCGATTTGGTCAGTGGCCTCTGATGGTATTGCTTTTGGTTTTGCTGGCCGGCTGGGGGTATTATCGGCTCTTTTATCGGCGCGATGAATTCTGATTAACCATGCAGCTTTTAACGATACAGCGGATTTTGGGCATTTTGCTGGCTTTGTTCAGTATCACGATGCTGCCGCCGATACTGGTTTCTTTGCTGTATCAGGATGGTGAAGCCAAAGCCTTTATCACCGCATTCGGACTGCTACTAAGCATCGGCGCTTTATTATGGTTACCAGCACGGAAACATCGTAAAGAACTGAAGATCCGTGACGGCTTTATTGTTGTCGTGATGTTCTGGCTGGCGCTGGGTTTATCCGGTTCGCTGCCATTTTTCCTGTCGACTGATCCCTTGATGAGTTTTACCGACTCGGTGTTTGAGTCGATGTCGGGTTTGACCACTACAGGCTCTACCGTGCTGACCGGGCTTGATGATTTACCAAAATCGATCCTGTTTTACCGGCAGTTTTTACAATGGCTGGGCGGTATGGGGATCGTGGTTTTGGCCGTGGCGATCCTGCCGTTGTTGGGCGTCGGTGGTATGCAGTTATACCGTGCTGAAACGCCGGGGCCGATGAAAGATGCCAAACTGACCCCACGCATTACCGAAACCGCCAAAGCACTTTGGTATATCTACATGAGCCTGACCATTGCCTGTGCAGTGGCTTATCACTGGGCCGGCATGAATTGGTTTGATGCGATTGGCCATAGTTTTTCAACGGTCGCTATCGGCGGCTTTTCAACCCATGATGCCAGTATCGGTTATTTCAACAGCGGTGTGATTGAAATGATTGCGGTGATTTTTATGCTGATTTCAGCATTGAATTTTTCGCTGCATTTTCTGGCCTGGCGTAATCGCAGTCTCAGTCATTATTGGCGAGATTCAGAGCTGCGGGTGTTTTTAAGCATTATGTTTGTTGTCTCGCTGGTGACGTTCAGTTATTTGCTGATCACCTCAGCAGTAGATGGTACATCGTTGGCGGCGCGGCAGGCGATTTTCCAGACGGTATCGATTGGCACCACGGCGGGGTTTGCCACGGCAGATTTTGCTTACTGGCCGGGCTTTTTACCGATTTTGTTGCTGTTTGCCAGTTATATCGGTGGCTGTGCATTTTCGACCGCTGGCGGCATGAAGGTGATTCGGGTGATGCTGTTGTTTAAACAGGGTTACCGGGAAGTGTTACGGCTGATTCATCCCAATGGCGTGTTTGCTATCCGCGTGAATGGCAAAGCGCTGCCGGCCAAAGTGGTCGGTGCGGTATGGGGTTTTTTTGCCTTATATGTTTTCTGCTTCACCATCATGCATTTAGCGTTAATGTCGACTGGTTTAGATGTGGTGACATCGTTCTCGGCGGTCACCGCGTGTTTGAATAATCTGGGCCCCGGCTTGGGTGAGGTATCGGCCAATTTTGGCAGTATTAACGATACCTCTAAGTGGATTTTGTGTGTGGCGATGCTGCTTGGCCGTTTGGAAATTTTCACACTGTTGGTGGTGTTGACACCGGCATTCTGGCGTCGTTAATGCTGGGACTCTTTTTGTGTCCGGCTGCGTTGTCAATCGTTCATGTAGAACAACTACACTTCACTCTTTCCGCCTTGCCGGACACAAAAATAGCCACCAGCATTTGGATATGAAGCACCCGCCTTTATCAGATATTCAGCGCAAATGGGATGCCCGTTACCAGCAGCCTGATACCGCTTTGCCGGTGGCGGCCGAGGTGCTGTTGCAAAACCGGCATTTATTGCCAAAAACCGGCAGCGCATTGGATCTGGCCTGTGGCCGTGGTGGTAATGCATTGTTATTGGCAGAGCAGGGTTTGACAGTTAAGGCGCAGGATATTTCGCCGGTGGTGATTGCGCAGTTGCAGCAAACAGCTCAAAAGCTGAATTTGAATATAGCGGCTGAAACGTGTGATGTATTGGCGACCCCGCCTTCAGCTGAACAATATGATGTGCTGGTCGTCAGTTATTATCTGGAGCGCTCGCTGGCGACCAAACTCATCAATGCTTTAAAACCCGGCGGCTTATTGTTTTATCAGACATGGTGCCAGCAGAAGACGCCTGGTCGCGGCCCGCAGAATCCTGATTACTTACTGGCAGATAATGAATTGCTAACATTGTTTGCAGGCTTGAAGGTCCGGGTGTATCGTGAAGAGGCGCAATTGGGGGATATGACTGCCGGCTGCCGGGATGTGGCAATGCTGGTGGCACAACGGCTTGATTGATCTTAATAAAGTCCTGCTAAATTAAACTTGCTGTCAGGCTGTTGGATCAGTAGAATTATGCGGTTCTAAAGCAGCAAACACCTGCAAGAGTTTTGGCAAACCTTATATTGCGAGAAAAGTTATGAAAGCGGATATCCATCCAGAGTATAGTGAAATCAATGTTACCTGCAGTTGTGGTAGCAGCTTCAAAACCCGTTCTACCCGCGCTGGTGACCTGACACTGGATGTTTGTTCAGATTGTCACCCGTTTTACACCGGCAAACAAAAAATGCTGGATAGCGCCGGTCGCGTTGATAAATTCCGTCAAAAATACGGAAAATAAACAAAGGGGCAATGCCCGTATGAACATCATCCATCATCTTTTTGAGCGTCTGGTTTCAAAAACATGGGGATCAAAAAGCCTCTGCCGACCGGCAGGGGCTTTGTTGTTTCTGGGACTCATGTCCTGTGCACAAAACCCGGTCACCGGTGAGCAAGACTTTGTAATGTTCAGCGAAGACAAAGAGCTGGCGCTGGGCCGCGAATATCATCCGCAAATCATCAAAGAATACGGCCGTTATGAAGATGAAGCCTTGCAGGCGTATGTGCAGGATGTTGGTGAACGGGTAGCGGCGGTCAGTCACCGCAAAGATTTGGTGTATCGCTTTACCGTACTGGATTCACCAGTGGTCAATGCGTTCGCTCTGCCTGGTGGTTATTTGTATATCACCCGTGGTCTGATGGCTTACCTTAATTCAGAGGCCGAACTTGCTGCGGTATTGGGCCATGAAATTGGCCACGTCACTGCTCGTCATGGTGTGCGCCAGCAAAGTGCAGCGCAGGCCGCCAACCTCGGTTATACGCTGGGTTCATTGTTGATACCGGGGCTGCGTAATGCCGGCGCACAAAATATTTTCAATATGCTCGGCGGTGCGCTGCTCAGTGGTTATGGGCGTGAACATGAGCTGGAATCGGATCGCCTCGGTGCCGAATATTTAGCGAAAAGTGGCTATGATCCGCAGGCCATGATCGAAGTTATCAGTGTACTGAAAGACCAATCAACGTTTTCTGAAGCCGAGGCCAAAAAACAGGGCCAGGATTATCAGGGCTACCACGGTATTTTTGCCAGCCATCCTGACAATGACACGCGTTTGCAGGAAGTCGTCCGCTCAGCGGATCAGTATTTAGCTAATTCAGGTGGTGAAGTTGGCGAAGAGGCTTATCTGGCGCGTATTGACGGCATGGTATTTGGCGACAGTGAAAAGCAGGGTATTCGTTCGGGCCGTAACTTTTATCATGCTGAAATGCAGTTTGCGCTGCAGTTTCCACAAGACTGGCATATCCAGAATAACCCCAGCAGCATACAGGCTATCGCTCCCGGTGGCAGTGCCTATATCGAAATAGGTGCCAGTGATTTGAACCGCAAACAAACGCCAGCAGAGTTCATCCGTGACCGGCTTAATGTTGATAACTTGCGTGAAGGACGCAGCTTTAACAGTAACGGTCTTGAAGGCTATACCGGCATTACCGAACAACAGGGCAGGTTGATCCGGCTGTCGGTGATTTATTTGCGCGACAAGGCATTCATATTAATTGGTGGTGCCAAAGAAAATCGCGAGTTTGGTCAGTTTGATCCGGCGTTTCTGGCAACCGCCGACAGCTTGCATGTGCTTCGTGAAGAAGAGCGCGAATTGGCGCGTGCAAAACGTATTGAAGTAGTTCGCGCCACGGCATCAGACAGCTATGCTCAATGGGCACAAAATTCGCGGATAAGTAACAGCCCAATGCAGCAATTGCAGTTGCTAAACGGCGACTATCCTAATCAGCAATTGCAAGCGGGTCGCTTGGTCAAACGGGTACGCTGATTAAGCGTTTCGCGCTTTCATAAAAAGCTGCCGGGCAGAAAGCAGGGACTTGTGGTTTGTGTATAACAAACCACTGACAGACCTTAATTGATGTTTTTTCAGTCGACAACAGGCCGGATCTGCCAGATAAACAAGCCCTAAAATAAATCAATCAGCGAGTCATCTTGCTCTGCAGCATCGCTACCACCATAGGATTGTGAGCCGCTGGCAGCGGGGACCTCATCGGCGCGGAAGGTCTCAAAGATAGCATTATCACTGTCGGTTCGTGCCAGAAGTCCGGTTTCCGGATTAATGCGCACAGTGACCATATCGACCGGTGGAATAAACTCTTCTTCAGGGACGCTACGCAAGGCTTCACGCATAAAATCAATCCACATTGGCAACGCGGCGCGGCCGCCGGTTTCAAAACGACCAAGATTACGCGGGTTATCAAACCCCACCCAGCTGATGGCGACTAGTTCCGGGTTATAACCATTAAACCAGGCATCCACTTGATCGTTGGTAGTACCGGTTTTGCCGGCTAAATCATTGCGGCCCAGACTCAGTGCCTGCCGACCGGTACCAAAGCGGACGACGTCGCGCAGCATACTGCTCATCAGATAAGCATTTTGTGCCGGAATAATTCGCTCGGCGGGTTTAAAGCCCATCCACTCACTGGCCATTGCCTGCTCGGTATCGGCATTCACTGTGTCTTGGTCATTAAGCGGCGCAATGCAGGTTTCACAAACTGTGTATGGTTCGGCAGCCATCAGGATATTGCCATCAGCATCTTCGACCCGTTTGATGATGTATGGCTCAACCCGATAACCACCATTGGCAAATGTGGCATAGGCCGTGGCCATATCGATAGGTGCGGCGCTCCCACTGCCCAGTGCCAGTGATAAATTATTCGGTAACTGCTCGGGGTTAAAACCAAAGCGTTTGGCATAATCAATCACGTAATTAATACCAATATCGCGCATCAGCCGGATCGACACCAGATTACGCGAATGCGTCAGCGCTTCGCGCAGGCGGGTCGGGCCGTAGAACTGGCCGCTGTAATTTTCTGGCCGCCAGACATTTTCCAGGCCAACGTCATCAAACACTACTGGTGCATCATTGATAATACTGGCCGTGCTGTAACCTTTTTCCAGCGCCGCGGAATAAATAAACGGTTTAAAACCTGACCCCGGCTGGCGTTTAGATTGCAGTGCGCGGTTGAATTTGCTGTGAAAAAAATCAAAACCACCTTGTAAAGCGGTGACCGCCCCGTCGAACGGTGACAGCGCAACCATCGCGCCTTCAACTTCCGGTAGCTGCGCCAGTTGCCAGTTTTGTTCCTCATCCTGACGTAAATGCACGACGTCACCGGGGGTCAGCACATCACTGACTTTTTGTGGCTTTTTACCCAGACTATTGGTGCTCAGCTTCGGCTGCGCCCAGGCAACCGCAGAAAATGGCAGACTGATTTCACCAATGCGGCGTATATAAACGCTGGCTTCACCAGCTTCGTCATTAACACTCAATACCAGCGATGGTCTTAATGGGCCGACTGACTGAAAAGTATCGAGCAGTTGTTCGGCTTTTTCAGCATCCGGGATACTGGCAAACTCAATGGTATCGACAGCACCGCGATAACCATGACGGCGGTCATAGGCCAGCAGCGCATCCTGCAAGGCTTTAGTAGCAGCGCGCTGATGTACCGAATTAATGGTGGTGTGGACTCTTATGCCATCGGTGTAAAGCGCATCACCGTATTCGTCTATTAAATCAGTGCGCACCATTTCAGCAATATAGGGCGCATACACTTCAATATCGCGACTGTGATAACGCGCCGTCACCGGTTCAGCGACAGCAAGCTGATATTCTTGCTTATCAATAAAGCCAACCTCCAGCATCCGGCTCAGCACATAATTGCGGCGTTGCAGCGCCCGCTCAGGATTGGCAATCGGATTTGAGGCTGACGGGGCTTTCGGCAGGCCGGCTATCATCGCCATTTCTGCCAGTGTCATTTGATTCAGTGTTTTGCCGTAATACACCTCAGCAGCGGCACCGACACCGTAAGCACGGCTGCCCAGGTAAATTTTGTTTAAATACAGCGCCAGAATTTCTTCTTTTGACAGCGTTTGTTCGATTTCCAATGCCAGAATAATTTCATTGAGTTTGCGCAAATAGGTCTTTTCGCGACTCAGGAAGAAGTTTCGCGCTACCTGCATGGTAATGGTACTGCCACCCTGGGTTTTTTCACCGGTGACTGCCAGAGAATAGGCGGCGCGGATAATGCCCTGATAATCAACACCGGGATGTTCAAAAAAGCGGTCATCTTCGGCGGCAAGAAACGCATCGATTAATTGTGGTGGAATCGACTCATACTCCGCCGGGATCCGGCGCTTTTCGCCAAACTCAGCGATTAGTAGGCCTTCGCTGCTGAAGACCCGCATCGGAATTTGCAGTTTTACTTTTCGTAGTTCTTCGGCATCCGGTAAATTTGGTGCCAGCATAAAATAAACAGCAGCGATACTGAGCACGCCAATAAAAAACAAAGTAAACAGTAAACTCAGCAAACGGAAAAAAAATTTCGGCATAGAGGTATTTCAGGATCGCAAAAAAAGTGTTACTAGAGTATATATAAAGCCAAGGATAAAACCAGTGCACGAGTCAGATGCTGATAAAAGAACATTTTTTATTGACATCTTGCCAATAGTTAATAAACTACTTTAACTAACACAGGTAAGTGCTGCTTTTGAATCGGTTCGACCGGAATTGAGGCGAGTCATGTTTGGACGGAAAAAAATTCCACTGCTAGGGATAGACATTAGCTCATCAGTGGTAAAAGTACTGGAGCTGCATAAAAAGGGCGACCGCTTCCTGGTGGAGTCTTATGCGGTTGAGCCTTTGCCTGTCAATGCAGTTGTCGAAGGTCGTATCGAAAACAGCGATGAAGTTGCTGGCGCTATCAAACGTGCGGTGAAACGCGCTGGATCAAAAGCTAAAGAAGCTGCTGTTGCCGTTTCCGCTAATGCCGCTATTACCAAAACGGTATCATTTCCGGCATCGTTGTCTGACCGCGAGCTTGAAGAAAATGTCATGCTCGAAGCCGAAAATTACATTCCCTATCCGCTTGAAGAAGTGCGGCTTGATTTTGAAGTGCTCGGTACTTCAGCAATTGATGCTGAAGCGGTTGATGTACTGCTGGCTGCTTCGCGCCGCGAAAATGTCGACGCCCGCACTGATGTTATCGAAAAGGCTGGTTTAAAACCCAAACTGGTGGATGTTGAGGCGTACACCATGGAAAACGCTTTTTCGCTGATTGCCGAACAATTACCCCACCATGGGCAGGGGCTGACCGTTGCTGTCGCAGATGTCGGTGCCACCGTTACAACCTTGCACGTGCTGGTGGACGGCAAAATTGTCTTTACCCGCGAGCAGACCTTTGGTGGCCGCATGCTGACCGAAGATATCGAACGGCATTACGGCATGTCTTATCAGGAAGCCGGGCGCGCCAAAAAAGATCCATCCAGTTTGCCGGATGACTATCTGCCCAAAGTGCTTGAGCCATTTAAGCGGTCGATGACCATGACCGTGACCCGCGCACTGCAGTTTTTCTTTTCGGCATCCAGTCAGTATCAGTCCATTGATCATATTATTCTTGCCGGCGGCTGTGCCTCTATCAAGGGTGTGGATGCGATGATTGAGGCAGAAACTGGCACCTCAACATCGGTTGCCAATCCGTTTGCCGATATGGTGATTGCACCCCGGCTCAAAGTGCAGGCACTGAGTAATGATGCACCATCAATGATGATTGCCTGCGGACTGGCCATGAGGAGTTTTGACTGATGGCACATATCAATCTACTTCCATGGCGTGAAGCACGCCGTCAGGAACGCCAGCAACAGTTTTATGTGGCACTGGTTGCCGGGCTGTTATTCGCACTGGGTGTTTTGTATTTTGCCACCTCCTTTGCTAATAGCCTGATTGAAGAACAAAACAGCCGTAATGCGTTTTTACAGCAAGAAATCACCAAGCTCGACAAAATCATTAAAGAAATTCAGGATCTGGAAAAAGCCCGCGAAAAACTGGTGGCGCGCATGCAGGTCATTCAGGAGTTGCAGCGCAGCCGGCCAAAAGTCGTCAAGGTATTTGATTCGTTGGTACGTACGGTACCCGAGGGCATTCATCTTGATACCGTTAACCGTCAGGGTGATGTGCTGACCTTGCAAGGTGTTGCGCAAAGTAACGCGCGGGTATCGGTGTTTATGAATCAGCTGGATAGCGATCAGGAATTTAATGAATCCAAACTGCGTGTCATCGAACGGACGTCAACCCGCGATGATGCCATCCGCAAATTTACGCTGGATGTCGATGAAAGCAAGCCGGCCAAAGATGAGGAGGCAGAATAATGGAATTATCCTCGTTATCGGATCTCGACTTTAATGAAAGCGGTGAATGGCCGCTACCGATCAAAATCATTGCCATCATTTTGATTTGTCTGGTGGTTTGGGGTGCAGGCTACTATTTCATTATTAAAGATAAGCGCACTGAACTGGCGACGCTGGAGCAAAAAGAGCTGGAGTTGCGGCAGACCTTTGAGACCAAACAGGCCAAAGCCGTTAATCTGGAAGCTTATAAAGAACAGATGAAAGAAATGGAAGTGATGTTTTCGGGGATGTTGCAACAATTACCCCGTAAAAACGAAGTCGCTGACTTGCTGGTCGATATTTCCCGTACAGGTCTGATTAATGGCCTCGAATTTGAGTTATTCAGGCCAGAAGGTGAGCGGCCGGTCGATTTTTATGCCGAGTTGCCCATTACCATGCGTTTAACCGGCAAATATCATCAGTTTGGTGAGTTTGTCAGTGGTGTAGCTGCACTGCCCCGGATTGTCACGCTGCACAACCTTAAAATGGGGCCGCTAAATAAAGACAATGGCATGATGACCATGGATTTAACGGCTAAAACCTATCGTTATTTTGATGAGCAAGATCAATGACGGGGCCTGTTATGAATCATAATGTTTTCCGGCCATTGAGCGTTGCGATACTGGGGCTCTGTGTACTGTTAATCAGTGGCTGTCAGCCTGAAAAAGAAGATCTGAATGCCTACGTGGCGAAAGTTAAAGCACAGGCCCAACCGGATATTCCGCCGATCCCGGTGATGAAACCCTACGAAAAATTTGAGTACGCCGCATCTGAATTGCGCGATCCTTTTGTGCCGACAGTGATTGACGTGCCTGAAGAAGCGCCGGATATGACCGCAGAAAACGGTATTCAGCCGGACACCAACCGTCGCAAAGAAGCGCTGGAGTTTTTCGAGTTATCGGATTTGCAATTTGTCGGCACACTGGAGCAGGACACCATCTGGGCACTGATTCGGGCACCTGACAGTGTGATCCACAAAGTCCGTATCGGTAATCACATGGGCAATAACTATGGTGAAATCCAGTCGATAAGTGACAGCGAATTAAAATTGAAAGAGATCGTGCCGGAGGGCAACGGTTACGTTGAACGTGAAACATCTCTTTCTGTGGTAGAGATCAACTAAAGGCCATTTCGACATGACTAGCAGAGACGTAATGACAATGGACAGACAGCAGCTCATGGCTCACCGGCTTTTCCGGGACACTGATAAACGTCTCCGCTTTGGCGGTATCGGTTTATTGCTGACGATGTGGCTAAGTGCAACAGCGGCGCAGGCTGCCGATTTACAGGATCTGGATTTTACAACGATGCCCGGCGACAAGGCCCAGGTAACGCTGACCTTTTCTGAACCTGTAGCCGCGCCAGAAAATTTTGCCACCGGTGAACCGGCGCGGATCGTTCTTGATTTTAACGGAGTCAAAAACAAACTCAGTGAGCGGACCCAGCAAATTAACAGTGGTGAAACCCGCAGTATTGCGACAGTCGAAGCCGGCGATCGGACTCGCATGGTCATCAATTTGCTGCGAAAAATCCCTTATGAAATTCAAACTGCCGGTAATACGGTAAAAATTACTCTCAATGGCAATGCCCCACAAATGTCGAGCAGCCAGGCGCGCGGCAGTGCCGTGGCGATGACCGGCAATCAGGTGACGGGTGTTGATTTCCGCCGTGGAGAAGAAGGTGAAGCGCGCTTGATCGTTGATATGTCAACGGCGGGTGCCACGGTTGATGTTCGTCAGGAGCGTGACACCATTGTGGTGGAAATTCCCGGTGTCAGCCTGCCTGATAAACTGCACCGGCGTCTGGATGTTGTGGATTTCGCGACACCGGTATCACTTATCGATGCTGAGCAGGGCCGTGATGGCACCACACTGACGCTGACAACCAATCGTGACTTTGAACATCTGGCCTATCAGTCTGATAACCAGCTGGTTGTCGAAGTGAAAGCCCGTGATAGCCGCACACAAGCTGAGCGTGAAAGCGAAGAAGGTGGTTATTCTGGCGAAAAATTATCACTGAATTTCCAGAATATCGAAGTCAGAGCAGTACTGCAGTTGCTGGCCGATTTTAATGGTATGAACTTAGTCACCAGTGACACGGTTACCGGCAATCTGACCCTGCGTTTGAAAAACGTCCCCTGGGATCAGGCGCTGGATATTATTCTAAAAACCAAAGGGCTGGCGATGCGTCAAAACGGCAACGTCATGCTGATTGCCCCGGCGGCTGAAATCGCAGCACGGGAAAAACAGGAACTGGAAGCCAAAAAACAACTGGTTGAATTGGAGCCGTTGTATTCAGAAATTATCGAAGTGAATTTCGCCAAAGCCGATGAAATTGCCACGATTCTGACCTCTACCCAGGGCGATTCTGCAGATGGCAAAGGCGGCTTTTTATCAGAACGGGGCAGTGTTGTGGTCGATGCTCGTACCAACTCATTGCTGTTGCGCGATACCGCAGATCAGCTGGTGGAAATTCAAAAACTGATTGAACAATTGGATATTCCGGTACGTCAGGTGCTGATTGAATCGCGGATAGTGATTGCCAACAATGATTTCAGTAAAGAGCTGGGGGTACGTTTTGGTGCCTCTGCCCGTAGCCGGACGCTGGGTGCGGGTACATCTGGCTCTTTAGACGGGTTGGAAGTACGTGAGGGCAACAGTAATCCAAATCTTGCTACACCATCTGCTGTTGGCACAGATCCACGTGCAGCAGGACAAGATCTTAATGTAAATCTGCCCGTTACCAATCCAGCAGGCAGTATCGCGCTGGCATTAGCCAAGTTACCGATGGGTATGATTCTGGAACTGGAACTCTCTGCCATGCAGGAAGAAGGCCGCGGTGAGGTCATCTCTAGCCCGCGGGTCATTACCTCTAATCAGAAGCAGGCAACCATTGAACAAGGTACCGAAATCCCTTATCAGGAAGCCTCATCCAGTGGTGCCACCTCGGTATCATTTAAAGAGGCCGTGCTGAAACTGGATGTGACGCCGCAAATCACCCCAGATGATCGTATTGTCATGGATCTGGAAGTCAATAAAGACGAGGTCGGTGAAATCTTCTTAGGGGTGCCCAGTATTGATACCCGCAGTGTCAAAACCCAGGTGCTGGTCGATAATGGTGAAACGGTGGTGCTGGGTGGTATTTACGAGCAAACTAAAAATCAAGGCGTGCAGCGCGTACCGTTCTTTGGTGACTTACCTTATGTAGGTGCGTTGTTCCGTAACACTTTTAACGAAGACCGGCAGCGTGAACTGCTGGTATTTGTCACACCAAAAATTGTCAAAGAAGGTATGCAGTATTAGTCCGGATACGCCTTGGGCTGTTTAACTGCGTTAAAATATCGAGCCGGGCCTGTAAAGGTCCGGCTTTTTATCATTAAACGTCCGGGAAACTTAGCAATTGGTGATTTCAGGTAATATATTTCTGGTTGGCCCGATGGGCGCCGGTAAATCGACAATTGGCCGGCAATTGGCGAAAAGACTGCGTCGCCGGTTCTGGGACAGTGATCGTGAAATCGAGCAGCGCACCGGGGTGTCCATATCCTGGATCTTTGAACGGGAAGGCGAGGCTGGTTTTCGCGATCGTGAACAAAAAATGATCGATGAGTTGTCGTCACTTGAGAATGTTGTGGTGGCAACCGGCGGTGGGGCCGTACTCGCCGATATTACCCGCCAGCATCTGGCCGATCGGGGCATCGTGGTTTATCTTGCCGCCAATGCTGAACAGCTTTATCGGCGTATGGCACGTGATAAAAGCCGGCCTTTATTGCAGACAGGCGATAAACGTCAGCAAATAAAACAACTGTTGGCGCAGCGGGATCCGCTATACCGGGAAATTGCCGATATTGTCATCGCGACCGGCGAACAGTCGGTACAACGCACGGTCAGTGATGTGATCCGGCAATTGGAACAAATGGAAAAAGATAAATTAACATGATGAAAACGTTACAGGTCGCGCTCGGCGAACGCAGTTATCCTATTTATATCGGCGAGCAGCTGTTGTCTGAAACCGCACTCTTTGCCGCACATATCAAAGGCAAAGAAGTGCTGATTGTGACTAACGAGACAGTGGCACCACTGTATCTCGACACCGTGCAATCGGCCTTATCAGCTTACCGGGTGGCAACCGTTATTCTGCCTGATGGCGAACAATACAAAACGCTGGAAATTATGCAGCGCATTTTTGACGGCCTGTTACAGGCCAGAATGTCCCGCCAGGCAACGGTTATTGCATTAGGCGGCGGTGTAATTGGTGATATGGCTGGCTTTGCGGCGGCTTGTTATCAACGGGGTGTGCCGTTTATTCAGGTACCGACGACTCTGTTATCACAGGTTGATTCATCCGTGGGGGGTAAAACGGCAGTGAATCATCCGCTTGGCAAAAACATGATTGGCGCTTTTTATCAGCCACAATGTGTATTTGCTGATACCAGCACATTGAATACGCTTGACGACCGCCAGTTTGCCGCCGGCCTTGCCGAGGTTATTAAATACGGTCTTATCAATGATGCTGAGTTTTTTGACTGGCTGGAAGCTAATATGGCAGGTCTTAATGCCCGCTCGCCAGAATTGCTGGCACAAGCGATTTCGCGGTCTTGTCAGGATAAAGCCGATATTGTGGCAGCCGACGAGCGCGAGCAGGGTGTCCGCGCTTTGTTAAATCTCGGCCATACTTTTGGCCATGCCATTGAAACCGGCTGTGGTTATGGCGTGGTATTGCATGGTGAAGCGATTGCTATTGGTATGGTGATGGCTGCGGATTTGTCACAGCGCCTAGGCTGGCTGGACAGCACAACGGTTGCACGTATCAAAGCCCTTTTGCAGGCCGCCAATCTGCCGGTCACTGTGCCAGCAGACATGACGCCTGAAACTTTCATGGATTTAATGGCTGTTGATAAAAAAGTGCAGGACGGTGCAATTCGGCTGATTTTGCTGAAAGCAATTGGTCAGGCCGTTATCAGTGATGATTATCCACCGGCGCAATTGGCCGCCACACTAGCAGACTTTTGCTAAGGCAAAACCCATGACGGAAATGCATGCCACTGCCGAACCAGCCTATTTGGACAGGCTCGCGCTGCACAGTAATCCGTTTAGCCGGCAGAATCTGCCCGGCGCCTTTTTTGCTGGGCGACAGACCAGCCAGCGGCTTAATTTAATTCTGCATTTACTGCGCAGTAGCAGTCAGATCTGTTTACTGACCGCGGCAGCTGGTTATGGCAAATCAATGCTATTAACGACGTTGCAGCAGCGGGGCGGTGAAGATTTACGCTTTTGTCTGCTGCATGCCAGTAACAATAGCAATATTACTCAGATAACCCAGCAGTGCTTACAGGCGTTTGGTGCCACCGGTGACAGCCAGGCCGGCGGTGACCAGCAACAACTATTACGGCAGCGCCTGCAGCAATTACAGCAAATTCAGGTCACACCGGTATTGCTGATTGATGATGCCGAACAACTGGACCAGAGTGTACAGCAGCAGTTGGCTGCCTGGCTGCACTGGCAACATGAAGGGCAGTATTTACTGCGCGCAGTGGTCAGCAGCAGTAAACCCTCAGCCATCGAAAACCTGCGTAATGAACGTTTTCAGAATCTGGATTTGCTGCCTTTGGCCGATGATGAAATTAATGGCTATTTACAGCAGCGTTTGCAAGCTGCTGGCTGGCAGGATGATTTGCCGTTTACCGAGAAACAATTACAACGTATTACGCGGCGCAGCAAAGGTATTCCAGCAGAAATTAATCATCAGGCGCATCAGACGTTGCTGGGTGTAAATAAAAGCTGGCAATTGCCGGCTTTTGCTTTGCCTTCATGGCCGATGCCGCGCTGGATCCGCTGGCTGCCGTTATTACCAGTGTTGGCGGGGTTGGCCTTATTATTGGTTTTTCAGCAAAACATTAATGACTGGCTGACCCAAAACCGGGCTCCTGAACAGGAAACGGTGACTGAAATACCGGCAGAACCAGCGTTGCCATTGGTTGTTGTTGAAGATGACAGTGTGACCAGTAACGCCGAGGCTGAAAAAGAAAACTTGATTGAACTGCTTGAAGAATTAGAAACAGAGCAACAGCAACAAGCGCAGACTGATGCAGATGACGAAATTGCTGAATTACCAAATGACACAGTAGAAGCGCCAGCCAATGTAACTGAATCAGAAACCGTGATCCCACCCTTTACACCGCTTGAGGAAATGCCGGTCGCCAAAGAAAAAACACCGGTTACGGAAATCACGACGGTAACAGATGAACCCACTTTTATCAGTGAGCCTCAGAAAAGCCAGTCCAGTGGTGTTCATGATGCCGACTGGATCATGGCGCAGACAAAGTCAGCCTATACGTTTCAGTTGATGGGCAGTTGGGAGCGGCAAGAAATTGACGAATTTATTGAAAAATATAACCTCAATGGCGATGTTGCTGTGTTTGCCAGTATGCGAGAAAACAAAGTCTGGTATGCGTTGCTTTATGGTGTTTATGACAGCAAATCTGCGGCAGTTAACGCCAGCGAAAACTGGCCGGCGCCACTCAACGACGTATCAACCTGGCTGCGTCGTTTTGAGGGTGTGCAAACGCAGATCAGAGAAAAGGCGCCAGACGCTTAAACACGGCTGCCGCTTGGCAGGCCTTGTCCGCAAATACCAGCCGGTAATAAGTCTCGCCATGCAGACGGGTTTGAGACAACACCCCGGCGCTTTGCAAGGCACTTAAATCGGCATCATGCTGAAAACAGACAATACCCGTTTCCGAGAGCAGCAACTTGCTGACCTTATCTTTGAGCAGATCGGCCATCGTCTGCGCTTCGGCGAGTTTGGCAGCTAAATCTGCCTGCAATTCCGTAAGACCAACCTGCTGCCAGGTCAGCCATAAAGGTAAAAAGTTTTCACCGCCCCGTGAGCCGGTTATCCGGCTGTCTGGTAACCGCGCTAAATATGTTGCACTGCCGGTTATTTTTGGCAATGGTCGGCGATAAAACAGTAAACCACATGGCCTTGGCTGGCCCAACGATTTATGTGGATCAAAACAAAGTGAATCGGATTGTGCAGCGGCATCACGCAAATGCTGGTTATTTAGCAACGCCAGAAAACCGCCCCAGGCGGCATCAATATGCAGCCAGCTGTCAAATTGCTCAGCCAACTGTGCCATCGCTGATAGCGGATCAATATGGCCGCTGCCAGTGGTGCCAGCAGTGGCGATAATCGCCAGCGGCGGCTGTGTTTGACAGACGTTTTGTAAAGCTTCGATATCAAGTTGGTGCTGCGGATCAGTCTTTATCAACTGTAAATCTAAAGCCAGAAAATCACAGGCTTTGCTGATGGAGAAATGACAGTTTTCATTGGCGTAAACGGTTTTACGCGCGGGTTGCGATTGTTTGGCCAGCCATAAGGCTTCCAGATTGCTGACACTGCCCCCGGGGGTGAAATGTGCCAGCGGCAGCTGAAACAAACTGGTCATTTCAGCCAAGATAGCGGTTTCGGCTTGCTGTAATTGCGGTGATAATTCGGCTGATAACAAGTTGCCCTGATGCAGCATTGCCAGCAGATGGCCGGCCATTGCCGCCGGATATAGCTGGCCACGCATATGCGCCGCCTGATCGTCGCGTTGTTGCTGACGGGCTTCCGCCAGTAAGTTTTCGCAAAGCAGTTGGCTGGGCTTATCAAGCGGTAGATCCAGCGTCGTCAAAAATTGCGTAAAACTAGTGGTTAAGTCGTTCATTGCAACTTAATTTGCTGTTTAAAATCCGCGGTGACATCTGCTTGTTCAACAATGCTGCAGGGCAAAGGCCGGCGTTGGTATTGTTTGGAAAAGTGCTGATCCAGCACACCACTGTCCGTCAGCGCGCTGATTTTAGCGCCGCTGACAGTGCCACTTTTAAGCAAAACCAAGTGTTGTGCAGCAAGTTGTTGTGCCAGCCATAAGGCCAGACTATCAGCGGTGACCTGCCAGTTTTGCGGTAAATCAGCAGACAGCATGGCGGTGTCATCAGGCAGCCAGATAAACAGCCCGGTTAACGGCAGTGGTTGTTGCAGATCGGTTAGCAGCTGCGCCGATGGACAGAAATCATTTAGCAATAAAGCGAACTGGCGCATGGCATTAATGGCCATCTGATGTGCGGTTTTATCGGTAAAACCATGATCCTGCTGGGCTTTACGAACGGTATCTGCAAATGGTCCCCCGCCGGGCACAATCACTAATGACTGTGTTGCTGACAGGCTAGTGAGCTGTTGTAACCAGTCCTGCAACACCACACTGTAATACAGGCTGCCGCCGAGTTTGACGACCGTTAACATCAGCGTAGCCGTTCGATTAAGGCCAGCATAGCGGCCGCTTTATCCAGCACTTCCTGATGTTCGGCGGCGCAATCGGAGTCGGCAACAATACCGCCACCGGCCCAGAAGCGCAGCCGGTTTTGATTAAACACCAAGGTGCGGATGGTGATATTGCTATCCATATTGCCGTCAAAACCAATATAAGCAATGCTGCCGCAATAAATACCACGCCGATGAGGCTCCAGTTCTTCAATGATTTGCATCGCCCGAAGTTTGGGGGCGCCAGTGATGGAGCCGCCGGGAAAACAGGCCCTGAGTAATGACACTGCACTTTGATCCGGGGCCAGTTCACCAGTAATGGTGCTGACTAAATGATGCACGGTGGCAAACGATTCCAGTGCAAACGCTTTCGGCACCCGAATACTGCCCGGCACACAGACTTTACCGAGATCGTTACGCAGCAAATCAACGATCATCAGATTCTCGGCGCGATCTTTTAGACTGTTTTGCAGGTCGGTCGCATAGCGGGCATCTTGTTCGGCATTAGTTAAATCGCGAGGCCGGGTGCCTTTAATCGGTTTGGTTTCAATATGACCGGCGTGAACCGACAGTAACCGCTCCGGTGAAGAGCTGAGCACGCAGGCTTTTGGGGTGTCCAGAAAGGCTGAAAACGGCGCTGCATTGTGTTTGCGCAATTGTCGGTAAGCTATCCACGGGTCGCCTTCGGCCGCAATTTCAAAACGTTTGGCAAGGTTGACCTGATAACAGTCGCCTTCACGAATATAACGCTGAATACACTGAAAAGCCTTGGCATAAGCGGCATTATCAAGATTGCATTGCAGCTTGCCCTGTACTCTAAAATCGGCCGTTAGCGGTTTTTGCTGCTGGAATCTTGCCAGCAGTTGCGGCCAGATTTGTTGGGTATGCGGATCAAAGTTATGGCTGACCAGCTGGCAACGTTGCTGCTGATGATCAATCACTAGCGCCCAGTCGTAAATACCGACCGCCATTTCTGGTAATTGCTCGGCAGCCTCGGCTAAAGCTGGCAACGTTTCAATGCGACGGCCCAAATCATAGGCAAAATAGCCAATCGCACCGCCGGCAAAAGGCCATAGCGTTTTGGCGGCTTTATATTTCGCTAACTGCTGTTGTAACAGTAGAAAAGGATCGGTAAGGCTGTTTTGCAGCGATTTATCACGAAAACTAATCTGGGTCTGCTGGTCTTCGGTTTGCAGACTGATAAACGGATCGGCGCTGATGATATCAAAGCGTCCGCCATGTTCAGTAATGCCGGCGCTATCCAGCATAACCGGCCACGGCAGTTCACGGATCTGCTCAAAATATACGGCACTGTCCGCGAGGTAGGGTAAATCGGTGCAGCGCAGAGTTGGCTCAGTCATCAGCTTATTTTACTTGAACTGTTGCCAGCCAAGAAGCGCCAGTGCGCTGGCTGGTGCGGTGATTGCCGCCGGGTGATTGGTCGTCAAATCCGCTAAATCAAGATAAGGCCGGTCTAATTGGTCAGCCAGCATTGCTGCCAGAAACCGGCCTGTACCGGCACCGATAACCGGCGCATCAGCCGGCACGGCATGCTGTTGAATGACTTGCCGGCAGCTGTCCAGCAGTTGCCGGATTTGCTGCTGAGCATACCAGTTCGCCAACTGCTGCCAGTCACCTTCTGGATAATATTGCGCATCGGTGCCGGCCATTCGCGCCAGTCTCTGCCGGCAATGCGCAAGCTGCCAGCTTTGGCCATCGGCACTCTGGTCGCTGATTTCTGATGGTAATTGACCGAGCAGTCGCCAGATATCGGCAGTGGTGGCAAACACCTCGTTGGCAACGTTTTGTTGCTGTCCGGCAAACACAATGGTCTGCGCCAACGCCATCAGTGGTGTCCGGATCACACCGCTGTAGACCAACTCGCCGCTGCGCAACCTGCCGATATCATCAAAAGCCTGTAATTGTGGCCGGCTATGATGAATCGCAATAATATCGCTGGTGGTACTGCCAATATCTATCAGCAAAGCCTCGGATTGTGTTTTAGCCAGCCAGCTGGCGGTGGCCAGCCAGTTCATTGAAGCAACTTGCTGCCACTGTTGCTGCGCTTCAGCCAGCGTTAACCATTGCTGCGACTGGCTGAACACATGACAATTTTCAATAACTAAAAACTCACTGACAGTAGCGAGGATATCGGCGACACCCTGCTGGCGGTTGGCAAAACAATCCGCTGATTCGCCAGTTAGGGTAATAAAATTCTGATCCTGTTGATTGCCGAGCAGGTTCAGCGTTTGTTGCAGTGTTTGCCGTAAACCCGCCAGCCCCTGCCAGAGCGGGCAGACTAATTCCAAGCTATTGATAATGTTGCCATGCCGGTCACAGCGGCATACTTTCAGATGTGCGCCACCAATATCCCAGCCGGAAAAACAGGTTGTCGGTTCAGTCATAAAAGCTGCCCTTAAGCGGTTTGTTAAGAGACTGATAAAGCATGATGGCTGGTGAAAGTCCCGATTGAGTCAGTTGATTAAATGAGGTTGTTAAGCGCGGGTTAATGTCGACAATAAAAGCCTTTTCCTCACAGAGGATAATATCGACACCGACAAAACCCGATAAACCGGGCAACGCTAAAAGTAAATTATCGGCCAATAATTGTGCCTGAGCTTTGCTAAATACGGCAGGGTACGGCACACCAACAACCGATCCCTGATAAGTAATTTGCTGATTAATCGTGATAGTTTGCTGATTCAGTGACAATATCCGGGCCTGTTTATCTATAAACAAAGACAAACTCAAAGCTTTGCCAGACACATAGGGCTGTACGATTTGCTGCTGGCGTTGGCTGACGGATAAACCGAGCAGATACTGGCGTGCGCGGTTACTGTCCTGAAAATAATACGTGTCGACACAACCCGCGCCATCATTGGGTTTACAGACAATGGCATCGTTAAAATCAGCTTTCCGCAGCCAGTCATCAGCACCCTGTGTGGCAATGGTGGCCAGTTGATGCTGCTGTAACAATTGACTGCAACGCAGCTTATCACTGCTCAGGGCAATTGCCGAAGGTAAACTGCCTAATAAGGTTTTGTCTGCGGCGATAACGGCTTCAGCCAGTTGCTGTAAAATGCCATCCGTTTCCGGCGCGATCAGCAAAAAATAATTTTCGTTAGCCAATAGCCGCTGCCACAAATCCTGATGCTGATCGATATTTTGGATGGCATGATTTTCAGTATGCTCAACGGGTAAAAGCCTGCTATCGCGCATAATCAGCGGTTGCAGAGGCGTATTTTGCAGCATATCACCGACCATCGCCTGTAACATGGCATCACCTTCAGCGGCCAGTTCAGCAGGCAGATCATCGCCCTGCAAGGCGCCACTGGTAAAATGTTCGTAAACAACTATCTTCATGATTTTAAAAGGCCAGATTCAGGTGCAAATTATACCGGTGATTGATGTCAGACAGGGGCAGGTGGTGCTGGCGCAGGGCGGACAACGCAGTCAATATCCATTATTAACCTCAGTGTTGACCGAGGCGACCGAGCCTGCGGCGGTTATTCATGATTTGCTGGCTTTTTACCCATTTGAAACTATCTATATTGCCGATCTCGACAGTATTGGCGGCGCAACTTTGGCAGTGGACTTTTACCGGACATTGGCACAGCAGTTTCCAAAACTGCACATCTGGCTGGATGCCGGGATCCGTAAAGCCCGACAATTGCAGCAATCGCCGCCGGCTTCCAATATTCGCTGGGTGGCGGGCAGTGAAACCTTACCTTGCGTTTATGCGGCAGCAGAGTTGGATAATTGGATTTTGTCACTGGATTTTCGTGGTGGCCGGTTGCTTGGTGATGAACGCTGGTTGTCGGACAGTGCGGTATGGCCGGCACAGGTCATTGTTATGGATTTGGATGCGGTGGGACGCGGCGCCGGGCCGGGTCTGGAGCGTTTGGCGAAGTTAACACAGGCACACCCTGCACAGCCATGGATTGCCTCTGGGGGTGTTCGTGATCGTCAGGATTTGGCAAAGCTGGCGGCAACGGGGATTCGATCAGTATTGTTGGCCAGTGCTTTGCACAATGGCAAAATCGACCAGCAAGATATAAAAGCGCTGGCCAACCATTAAAAAGAAACCGCCCTCAATGAGGGCGGCATCTGTTTTATTTAGCTTGAACCGAAACGGCTTATTTAGCGCCGAATGGATGTTCGCTGGTTTTGTACTGGGCAACCACATCAGCCGCTTTTGGCTCACGGGCAACAGCACGTTTGATAGCTTCTTTAGTGGCACGGTAGTTCCAATCCTGGATCTTCTGGTCACTGTCAGCAGTTGGTGAAATGAAAACACCAACGCAGATAAAGCAATCATCTGCTTCACCGGCTGGGATGGTGCCGTCTTCAACACATTCTGCTACTGCCAATGAAACACCACGTTGTGCTGGGCCGAACATTTGTACGGCTTGTTTCATGTTTTTGATAGTCACTTTGTTAAACATGACGGTCGCAGGTTTGACCATCAGGTTTGGTGCAACTACCGCCAACAGACCATTAACACCTTGTTTCTGGTCGGTCAGGGTGCGGCAAAATGCATCTTCTGCAGCTGAGCCGCGTGGGCCCATCAATAAGTCAATGTGTGAGACGTTGTCTAAGTCACCATCTTCGATGACCAGAGATTCACCTACAAGTACGCGATCGATAACTGGCATGTTATATCTTCCTGTTCCAAAAAAATTGTCAAAAAGGCTCATTTTTTCCGCTCTGTAACAAGCGGTTTATACGTAATAAAGGAACGTATCACCTGCTCAGCGCCGCCCGCTATGTGCATTGAGCTACTGAAATTCGGTTGGCGTCAGCCTGTGACAGAGCGTGCAGCAGTAGAGCAGCTGCGCTGATGTCGGCGGTGGTACCCGGATTGATGGCTAGACGCTTTAATTGTTGGTCCCAGTCCCTGAGCTCATGTTGCATAGAACGTAATGTGGTGGTGTTATTCATTTTTGCAATAAATAATTGGGCCTGTTCTGAAACTGCTTGAGCTTGTTGCCATGAAAATTTGCGGCTTATCAGTGTGTCTGGGACACGTGATAGGACATTAAGATACGCGAAAGCGGTAGCCCATTCAACCCTTTCCCCACAGTTCAGCGAATTTGTCAATTGCTTAAAGGCAATTTCCCATACTTCCTTGTAATTGTTGACATATTGCCGGGCGATAGTGTCGCGATTTTGCGCTAAAAACATCGCCTCTCGCAGCGTCACGGTGGGTTTGCGGCGAATATCCTGTTCACTGCTTTCGCCGAGGTTACCGGCTTCAGCCATTTGAATGGCCTGATAACAATCTTCAGCATCAGCCACAGTCAGATTTTTTAAGACGGTTTCCAGCGCTGCCGGCAATTTGGCAAAGTCCGGAGCTTGCCAGGCAGCCTGAATAATCGGTGCAAACAGCAAAATGATGCCCAGATTAGTATTGCAATCAACCACCTGCCGGGTGGCGATGACCGCTTGCAAGATACGCTGGCCGACCGTTAAATCCGGCTTTGCCATCACCGGTGCAATCGCTGCCGCACTGCGTAAAAAGTCATCGATTTGCATTTGATGACCATCACTATAGGCATTGACGTTGCCAGGTTTGGGGGCAATGACTTCTTGTTCACAGGCCCATTGAATGCAGTCTCGCAGCTGTTGTTCAGACAGCATGTTCGGGGATTGGCCGGGTGTTGCCTGCTTTAATATACCGCGCGACCATTTGGGCAATCGGACCGGCAATATCTGCACCGGTTGCCTGGAACAGGCCTTTCCAGGCCGGCACACTGTTCACTTCCAGCACACTGAACTGACCGTTATGATCGACAATTAAATCGACGCCGGCATAAGGGGCTTCAACTGCGCGGCTAGCGGCCAGAGCCAAGTCACGCATTTCATCAGTAACGGTAGCCGCAAAACATTGCGCGCCTTGGGCAAAATTAGTGATCCAGTGTCCTGAGCGGCGAGACATGGCCGCAATCAGCTGATTATCAACCACCATCAGCCGCCAATCCTGCCATGCACCTTGCTCAGTTGGTAACACGTAACGCTGTAAATAAAATGCCTCACCGACCGGGGCGATTAAATCCAACTGGTCCAGATCATCAATGCGGATAATGCCTTTGCCCTGGCAACCAAATAACGGTTTCATCACCACGGAATAACCGGTCGCCAGTTCGCGGCGAATAATGTCAACGGCTTGCTGGCGATCTTCACAGGCCCAGGTTGGGGGGGTATTGAGGCCAGCCAGCGCCAAACGCAGAGAGGTGCGGGCTTTATCTACCGTCAGTTCAATGACATTAGCCGGATTTAATACCGGTACGCCCAGTTCAGCCAGTGTGTGTAAAACATCCATGCGTAGCGTGATTTGTTCCAGACTGCCCGGCGCAATACCGCGCACCAGCACAGCATCGGGTAAGGTTTTATCAAAACCTGGGATCACCAGCCGTTGCGGCTGACTCAGATCGATCCGGCAAAACGCCAGATCGCTGTAAACCGTCTCAATGCCCAGCGTCGCAAAGGCTGCGGTCAGCTGTTCGCTGTGCCAGCCGTGGGTGTCATTAAAAATCGCGACGCGGGGTTGAGACATAAACCTTTACAGACCGAAAGATTGGCTCAGTAGCTCGGCATTAAGTTCACCGGTACTGAAGCTGTTCCCGGTCTGTGTATTAGTGATAATGACTTTGGCTGGGCTGAACAACATCGGGTCGATTTTGAAAAAATCGTATTCGTATGCTTTGAAAATTTCACCGAACGGCCGACCATAATCGGATGAGGTATTGCTGGGCATTTTTTCAGCCAGCTCACGGGCTTCATCATCGCTGGCATCTACAAATAAATGCACGGTGCCGCCGTATAAAATGGCATCGTTAGTGCGGCCCATACCGGTCATAAAGTCACCACCGGGTGGTGCGACTGGTGTCGTGCCATAACCATCTACGATTTTTTCCAGCGGGAAATGCACGGTGTGGGCCTTATGCAGCGCCACTTCCAGCACCCGTATAGCGATTTGCATCACACCCGCCAGACTGGTGGTAGGTGTCAGAATCAGCGTCAGGTTTTCTGGTTTGATACCGCAGTTATCAGCGATCTTATCGGCGATAGCGACCGGCGGCAGCTGGTCGACTTCTAAAACAATCACCGTTGAATCGGCTTTATCCTGATAACCGAATTCTTTGAATAATTCTTCGCGCGCCGCCAACGCCCGGCCGGGACCGGAACCCAGCGCAAAAAATTTCACGTCATCAGCTTTGTGCGACAAACTCCAGCCGGCATACTGACTGCCCAGGCAGCTGAGCACCGGCGTTTTGGCGTGGACATTCACCGACCACGGCCAGTTGGCAAAGCCGCTTTGACTGCCCATGGTCACGGTACCGAGACCGCCCATACAGATTTCACCAATCCGCCGGCCGGCTTCCAGACCACCGCGGGCTTTGATGCCGGCATCAACAATCGTGGTGCCATTACTGAGGCTGCTGATTTCCAGTTGTAACGCCTGTGCATCTTCCAGCAAAGCGTCAACCAGAGGCTGGCAGGCAGCGTTAACGCTGGTCCAGTTGGCAGAGAGCGTAGTCATCGACAAAATCCTGTGATTAATTCAAAAGCGGCATTATACGTGATGCGCTTTTGCCACGCAGTTCAGTTGCGCTAGCGATAGGGCTGTAAGGTGTTATCAATCGCCTTTAGCCGGGCTTTTTTCAGCGCTTCGGCAATGGCGGGACCTTGCAGGCCGGCTTTAACAAAGGCATCGGTTTTAACCTCGGCTGCGGCAGCAAAACAGGCCTCAAAAACTGCTTTTGTTGGCATCTCTGCATCTTGATAACCGGGCCGGCCACGGAAATCAGCCTCACCGGCCAGCAGGAATTGGGCAAATCGTTGTGGCCGGCGGAAGCTGTCGAGTTTTTCAAAAACTTGCAGAATGTTTTCAGCCGGCAATTCAAATAAACGATGCACTTCGGTATGCAGTTCGGCAACTTTTACGGCCAGCGTCTGCAGTTCTTTTGGTACTTTCAATCGCTGACACACTTGTTCAGTCAATTGGATGCTGCGGGTTTCATGACCCTGATGACTGGGCAAAATATCAGCCGGGGTTTCACCTTTACCCAGATCGTGGCACAGCGCCGCAAAGCGTACGGCCAAATCGTCACTGAGTTTGGCTGCTTCATCCAGCACCAGCATGACATGCACACCGGTATCGACTTCCGGATGCCATTTCGGATGTTGCGGCACACCAAATAAACGGTCGATTTCCGGAAACAGAATTGACAGCGCGCCGACTTCGCGCAGCGTGTAAAAAAATCGTGATGGCGTATTTTCAGATAAGGCTTTGGCAGTTTCCTGCCAGACCCGTTCGGCAACCAAGTGGTCAAGTTCGCCGGCAGCAATCATTTGCGCAATCAGTTGTTGGGTGTCGTCAGCCACCTGAAAACCAAAACGGGCGGCGAATCGTGCCAGTCGCAACACTCTGACCGGATCTTCGGCAAACGCCGGCGATACATGTCGTAAGATGCCGGCCTGTAAATCCTGCCGGCCGCCAAACGGATCGATGATTTTGCCATTTTCCGCTTGCGCCATGGCATTAATGGTCAGATCCCGGCGCTGTAAATCGTCTTCGAGGCTGACATCGGGCGCGGCATAAAATGCAAACCCATGATAGCCGGGCGCAGTTTTGCGCTCAGTGCGGGCCAGAGCATATTCTTCGTGGGTTTGCGGATGCAGGAATACCGGAAAATCTTTGCCGACCGGCCGGAAACCCTGTGCCAGCATTGCCTTAGCATCGGCACCGACCACGACCCAGTCATGATCGTTAACCGGCAGACCCAGTAGCCGATCCCGAACGCAGCCACCGACTTGATAAATGTCCATGTCCGTAGTTTACGGTTTTTGTGGCCGCACCGCAGGCATTCGCTCGCTAAGCGGAATGATCGGCCGTTTTAGCTGATAATCAAAAGTCGCCTTGTAGCTCATCACGGCGCGAATATAACGGCGGGTTTCATTAAACGGGATATTTTCTGCCCAGATATCGGCCGGTAACGGGCTGTTTTCCGGTAGCCAGTTTGTAACCCGATGCGGACCAGCATTGTATGCAGCTGTCGCCAAAACAGGGTTTTGCTGCAAATCATCATAAACTTTACGCAGGTAACGGCTGCCAATCTCAATATTGCGTGATGGTTGATACAACTCGTTGACGGACTGGAGTTGTTGATTAA
>FYBJ01000122.1_pt1 | contig 29217 bp, 27 predicted proteins | sample 1134611 | NCBI WGS metagenome assembly FYBJ01 (sample SAMEA104116008, study PRJEB20421) | marine metagenome | isolation source: marine
ACTTTCACCTCAGATAAGGGCGTCGTTTCCAGCGCATGAAACCAGTTGGCAGAATGCGGAAAAATCACTTTCTGCGCTTGTTTTTGCTGCTGCAAAAAAGCTTTAAGTTGCTGCATATAGGGCTGTTTAAATTCACCGGCTAATTCGGCTTGCCATTCAGGTGCCTGTTCCAGCGCCATCGGTTTCTCCTGATTTTTTTGCAGCTAATGCTAACAGTTTGTCAGCCAATGAAAAATCCAAGTATTTGTCTGATAGACAAGCAAGTTATCTGCTGCTAGATTTGAGAAATGTGTCACGCAATGGCCATTGGAAAGTAGTGATTGCGATCTCAAGGATAAGCAAATGGACGATACTGCCCGCGTACTGATTGTTGATGACGTGCCTGACAATATTCAGGTGGCCATGAATTTTCTCAAGGAAGAGCCATACGATTTGTCGTTTGCGACCAGGGGCCAGGAAGCGCTGGCACTGATGAAAGCCCATGATTACGACGTCGTATTACTCGACATCATGATGCCGGAAATGGATGGTTTTGCCGTTTGCAAACAAATGAAAGCAGATAGCCGGCTGCGCGATATTCCGGTGATTTTTGTTACTGCGAAAGTCGATGTCGATTCGATTTCAGCGGGTTTTAAAGCTGGCGCCGTTGATTATTTGTGTAAACCGTTTCATGCCGAAGAATTACTGGCACGGGTGCAAACACATCTGAATCTCTATCGCGCCAAGCGATTACTGCAACAACACAATCTCAGCCTGCAAAGCAAATTGGAGCACAATCAGCGCCGCCTGCTCAGTGAGCTTGAGCAAAATCAGATCGAAATGATTTATGTACTCACCGAGCTGATGGAATCGACCTCTGATGAAACCGGTAAACATATCCGCCGGGTATCAGAGTGTTGCCGGTTGCTGGCTTTGTACCATGAAAGCCTAACCGATGAAGATGCAGATATTTTGTTTCATGCATCCCCAATGCATGATATTGGCAAAATCACCATTCCCCATGTCATTTTGCATAAAGCCGGCAAACTCACCGATGATGAATTTGCTGTCATGAAAACCCACACTACCCGCGCCTACGACATCCTCAAACATTCCAAACGCAAATACACCAAAGCTGCAGCGATTATCGCCTATCAGCACCATGAAAAATGGGATGGCAGCGGTTATCCGCAGGGTCTGAAAGCCGATGATATTCATATATACGGCCGCATTGTCGGTCTGATTGATGTCTTTGATGCACTGCTGCACAAGCGTGTTTATAAGGATGCCTGGTCACAGGATGAGACATTTGATTACCTCAAAGCCCAAAGCGGCAGTCATTTTGATCCTTACCTGGTGACCTTGTTGCTGGAGCACCGGGATGAGTTTGCAGCAATCGTTAATCTGTAAATTTTTTACCTGCCTGATATTGTGCTGGCCGTTGCTGCTCAGCGCAGTTGAATTCAGTGAAACCGAAAAAGCCTATATTGCTGAAAATCCAGTCATAAAACTCGGCGCTGATTTCAGCTGGGCACCTTATGATTTTAAAAATACTGAGGGTGAACATGACGGCATTGCTGCCGATATGTTGGCGTTAATCAGTGATAAAAGCGGCCTGCAATTTGAAGTGATCCCGGATGTTTGGGCACAAACCATGCAGCGGCTGCGGAGTGGCGAAGTCGTTGGCCTGAGCTGCGCCGCTGAAACCCCGGATCGACGCGAGTACCTGCAATTCACTGATCCTTACATGAGTATGTCGCTGGGCATACTGGTACAAACTAATCGCCGGGATATTCGCAGTATTGATGATTTGGCAGGCAAAATCGTCGCCGTGAACCGTGATTCTTATCTGCATGAATGGCTGCAAAACCAGCATCCACAGATCAAATTACTGCTGACAGACTCCAATGATGAAGCGATAGAAGCGGTATCGTTTTCGCGTGCCGATGCCTATATCGGTAATATCGCTGTTGCCACCAGCATTTTGAAGCAGCGTTACCTGTCTAATTTGCAGGTTGTAGCCAAAGTACCCGGTTTAACCACTCAGACCAGCATTGCCATTGATAACAAACATCCTGTTTTGTTCAGCATTATCGAAAAATCACTGGCAGCTATCAGTCCCGACGAAAAACAGCAGATAGTCGATAAGTGGTATGCCGCGTCGAGCCGCGGTGAAGCTTTTCAAATTTTGCCGGATAAACCCTACTCACTGAACCTTACTCAGACTGAGTTAGCCTGGATTGAGCAGAATAAGCAGCTAAGCATCGGGGTTGATCCGTACTGGCCGCCATTTGATTTTCTTGAAGATGGTCAACATCAGGGCATCAGTGCTGATTATCTGCAAATCATCAGTGACATGACCGGGCTGCAATTTTCAGTGGCTGATTTAGCCGATTGGCAGGCAGTGTTAGATGCCGCGCAGCAAGGCACTATCAACCTGATTGCTGCTTTGTCACGCAATAATCAGCATGCCGCTTTTCTGGATTTAACCCAGGCTTTTACTGACTACCCGCTGGCGCTGGCAACCACGCAATACGGCTATTTAACGTCGCTTGATGCTTTTAACGGAAAAAAGGTCGGCGTCGTCAAAGGCTATTTTGCCGAGTCGGTGTTGCATGATTTTTATCCGCAGATTGAAGTGGTCTATGTCTCCAGCGTTCGTGAAGGCCTGGAAATGCTGGCCAGCGCGGATATTGATGCTTACTTTGATAATATCGCGACCATCAGTTTTAACGCGCTGCATACCGGCCTCAATCACGTTAATACATCCATTATTGATGAGTACTCATCAGCCTTACATATCGGCGTGATAAAAAATCAGCCGGAGTTATTGTCCATTCTCAATAAAGCACTGGCGGCTGTCAGCGAAGAGCAGCATCGTGAAATTAACCAGCGCTGGATGTCACTGCGGACTATCGAAACCACCGACTACACACTGTTATTTGAAATTGCCGGTGTGCTGTTACTGTTTCTGCTGGCCAGTTTTTACTGGATCCGTAAGCTGCACAGCGAAGTTGAAAAACGCCGCTTGTCTGAACACCGGCTGCGTGAAAGCCAGAATCAGTTATCGCGGCTGATCAACGCCATGCCCATGAGTTTGCTGGTGACCGAAAGAGTCACCGGACAGATTTTGCTGGCCAATGATTACAGTTATCTGGAGCTGGGTTTCAGTGAAGCACAACGGCCTAAACTCAGCGTCCGCGACTTTTATCACCCGCCCGAGCAACGTGACAAAATCCTCGAAAAACTGCGTTTTACCGGCGAAGTACGCAATGAAATGGTCGATATGAAGCCTCTGAATGGTAATGTCATTCATTCTCTGCTTTCGGTGATCAGTATTGAGTATCAGGGCCAGCCGGCGTTTCTCGGATTTTTTATGAATATCAATGAACGCATTGCACTTGAACAATCATTACTGAAAGCCAAAGCCGATGCAGAAGCCGCCAATCGGGCCAAGTCTCAGTTTCTGGCCAATATGAGTCATGAAATCCGCACGCCGATGAATGCCATTCTCGGCTTTACTGAGCTGCTTGATGAACAGGTGAAAGAGCCACGGCTGAAATCGTTTATCAAAACCATTCAAAGTGCCGGCAATACCCTGCTCATGCTGATTAACGACATTCTCGATTTATCAAAAATTGAAGCCGGTAAACTGCAAATCACCAAATCAACTGTCGATCCACATCAGCTATTTGACGAAATTACCAATATGTTTATCTTGCAGGTACGCAATAAAGACCTGTCATTGCAACTGCAAATTGATAAAGATCTGCCGCATGGTCTTTTACTGGATGCCACTAGACTACGACAAGTGCTGTTTAACCTGCTTGGCAACGCGGTGAAATTTACCGATGAAGGTTATGTGCGTTTGAGGGTTGCTGCCAAAAATATCGACGACCATTTGAGCAAACTGGATTTGCATATTGATGTTGAAGACAGTGGCATTGGTATTCCGGCCGATGAAATTGATCAGATCTTTGAATTGTTTGCCCAGCAATCCGGGCAAGATGTCCGTAAATATGGTGGCACCGGGCTGGGCCTGTCGATTACCCGTCGCCTTGTGGAAATGATGGGCGGCCAGATTTCGGTCAGCAGCAATATCGGCAAAGGTGCCTGTTTTTCCATCGTGCTGCCCGGTATTGATATTGCCGCAATCGCCTCTGAGCGGGAGCGCCAGCAGAAGCTTGGCTTTGATGCCCGTAGGGTTCAGTTTCAGCCAGCGACCATCCTGATAGTTGATGATATTGACCATAACCGTGAATTGATACGGCAGCATTTCCTGGATTCAGCCATCACCACACTTGAAGCTGAAAATGGCCAGCAAGCGGTTGATGCTGTGAACCATCAACAACCAGACTTGGTGCTAATGGATATTCGAATGCCGGTAATGGATGGCTATGAAGCCGCCCGGCGGATAAAAAAACAATATCCGGATCTGCCGCTGGTGGCACTGACCGCATCGGTGATGCGTGACGAAAATGAAACCCAAAAACTACGCTTTTTTGATGGTTACCTGCGCAAGCCGGTATTAAGACATGAACTGGTGCAGATGCTCTGTCAGTTTCTCGCCAACGATCAAATAACGGTGACCGATACCACCGATGACAATACCGATTTCAGTGGCCTGGATAATCAACAATTACGCCAGTTGATTGAAGCGCTCAAAGATAAGCCACATGATGACTGGCAGCGCGCCCGACAAACCAACAGCGTTAGTGATATTAAAAAGTTCGCTAACGCGCTCAAGATAGTGGCGGCAGATTATCCGTTGCCCGCTTTAGATCGTTTTGCCAGTCAACTTAATGAACGGATAGATGCATTTGATATTCAGGGCATGCAGCAGTTGCTTCGTGAGTTCGATCAATTGCTGGATGGTCTGCACCACCATCTCGACCAGCAAAAAAAATATTAGCCGCCGAACCGAACCCATGCTGCACATTAGCGGTCATTGCATTAGACTATTTACGCAATCCAATGATGGCTAATGAAGATGTCCGACAAACTGCAAAAAACCGACGCCGAATGGCAAGCCGAGCTCACTGCTGAGCAATACCGGATCACACGACTGGCAGGCACCGAACCGCCGTTTTCCGGTGAATATTATGATCATACCGCTGATGGACAATATCATTGTATTTGTTGTGGTTCGCCTTTGTTTAAGTCCGATGATAAATTTGATGCCGGCTGTGGCTGGCCCAGTTTTTCATCACAAATTGAACACGGTGTCGTTAGCCATCACGCAGATCACAGTCATGGTATGGATCGGACAGAAGTACGCTGCAAAACCTGTGATGCCCACCTCGGCCATGTATTTGACGATGGCCCTGCCCCAACAGGACTGCGTTATTGCATCAACTCAGTCGCCATCGATTTTAATGACAAAAACTGACTGGACGCTGTACATCATTGAAGCGGAAAACGGTCATCTTTATACCGGTATCACGACCGATCTGAGCCGCCGGCTTAATGAACACCAGACCGGTCGCGGTGGTGCCAAATTTTTTCACAGCAGCGCTGTAAAACAACTGGTTTATCAGGAAGCCCACCCCGACAGAGCCAGCGCCAGCCGCCGTGAAGCCGCCATCAAAAAGTTAACACGACAAGCCAAACTGCAACTTATCGGTAATCACACAAAGCAGGTATAATGAGCGGTTTTTTCCGCTAAATTCCGCTTTATTCGAGGTTTCCGTGCTCAGCACCGCTAATATCACCATGCAATTCGGGGCCAAGCCCCTGTTCGAAAATGTTTCCGTGAAATTCGGTGATGGCAACCGCTACGGCCTGATTGGTGCCAATGGTTGTGGTAAATCGACGTTTATGAAAATTCTTGCCGGCGTGCAGGAACCAACATCCGGCAACGTCATGCGCGACCCCAATGAATCATTTGCGGTACTGAAACAGGATCAGTTCGCTTACGAAGATCAGCGGGTCATTGATGTCGTGATTATGGGTGATAAAGCCCTGTGGGAAGTACATCATGAGCGGGATCGGATCTATAGCCTGCCTGAAATGAGCGAAGAAGACGGTATCAAAGTTGCCCATCTTGAGGGTGAATATGCCGAATTAGATGGCTATACCGCCGAATCCCGTGCCGGCGAATTGTTACTGGGCGTTGGTATTCCGGTCGAACAGCACTACGGGCCGATGAGTGAAATCGCCCCGGGCTGGAAACTGCGGATTTTGCTGGCACAGGTGTTATTTGCCGACCCGGATATTCTGCTACTGGATGAGCCGACCAACCATCTGGATATCAACACTATCCGCTGGCTGGAAGATGTATTAAGCCAACGTAACAGCACCATGATTATCATTTCGCATGATCGGCATTTTTTAAACCGCATTTGTACCCATATGGCTGATATGGATTATGGCGAATTGCGCGTTTATCCGGGTAACTATGATGAATACATGACGGCTTCGACGCAGGCCCGCGAGCGTCTGCAAGCCGATAACGCCAAGAAAAAAGCCCAGATCAAAGAACTGCAGGAATTTGTCTCGCGCTTCTCAGCCAATGCCTCAAAAGCCAAACAGGCAACATCACGACAAAAACAAATGGAGAAAATCCAGCTCGATGACATCAAACCATCCAGCCGGGTCAATCCATTTATCCGTTTTAATCAGGATAAGAAACTGTTTCGTAATGCCCTTGAAGTCAGCAATATCAGCCAGGGTTACGAGGGTGAACATAAGCTGTTTGAAAAATTCAGTTTTATGGTCGAAGTCGGCGAGAAAATTGCCATTATCGGCCCCAACGGTATCGGTAAAACCACGCTGGTGAAAACGCTGGTGGGTGAATCGGCGCCTAAAGCCGGTGAGGTGAAATGGTCAGAAAACGCCAGCATTGGTTATTACGCGCAGGACCATGATCATCTTTTCAAAAGCAATATGACACTGTTCGAATGGATGAGTCAGTGGGGCGCACCTGAAGATGATGAGCAAGTTATTCGTGGCACACTGGGCCGATTATTATTCTCAGGTCATCAGATCGATAAGAAAGTTAATGTACTTTCCGGTGGTGAAAAAGGTCGCATGCTGTTCGGTAAACTGATCCTGCAAAAGCCGAATATTCTGGTGATGGACGAACCGACCAACCACATGGATATGGAATCTATCGAATCTTTGAATATGGCGCTGGAACAATACGAAGGCACGCTGATTTTTGTTTCCCATGATCGGGAGTTTGTATCATCGCTGGCGACCCGTATTTTTGATATGGAAAATGAAGGTATCACTGACTTTGATGGCAGTTATGACGAATACCTGAGCAGTCAGGGCATCGTTTAAATCGTTTTCAAAAAGCCCGCTTTTAGCGGGCTTTTTTTGTTTTCTCAGCATGGTTTTCCGTGCTACTTTAGCGAGACATGACTTGCTGAGGATAATGCCATGTTAAGCCGACTGTTGGTCCCTGCTTTTTGTCTGTTATTCAGTTTTCTAATACCGGTGTCCGCTTATGCCGCAACGGCAGCCGAAATCGACATAAATGTCGATGAAACAATTGAACGTTTTAAACAGGAAGTCGCCGGTGGCGAGCGGTTTTTGGACAAAGCCAAAGGCGTTTTAGTATTTCCCAATGTCATCAAAGCAGGCTTTGGTATTGGTGGTGAGTATGGTGAAGGTGCTTTACGCATCGGCGGCAAAACAGCCGCTTATTACAATACTGCCGGCGCCTCCATTGGTTTTCAGTTGGGTGTGCAAAGCAAATCGATTGTCATCGTCTTTCTTGAAGACAAAGCGCTGGAGTATTTTCAATCCAGTAAAGGTTGGGAAGCTGGCGTTGATGGTTCCGTGGCCGTGGTTGAATGGGGTGTTGGCGAAGACATCAATACTATTAACGTTGAAGATCCGATTGTCGGCTTTGTCTTTAGTAACAAGGGTCTGATGTTTAATCTGACGCTGGAAGGCTCCAAGTTCACCCGCATCAGCAAATGACGGTAACTGACTACCCGGCAAAAACCTGTGAATTAGATCGGCTGGTCACCCAACCAAAGCTTATTCAAATGGCTGTGAATGGTAATAAAACCGAGCAGCGCCGCAATGGTTTATATGGCTATCCCGGTGAGCGTTTTACACTGGACGGTATCAACTTTGAAATCACTGCTGTCTGCCAGCAGTCACTGGGTGACATGACCGAAGCGGATGCCAGAGCCGAAGGTTTTAATAATCTCAGCGATTATCAACAGCTGATCTTACGGATGCATCCGGGCATGCAATGGCAGCCAGACGCGCTGGTCTGGCTGCATCAATTTCGCCGTTTGGACTAATCTTCCAGACGAAATCCTACTTTAATAGTCACCTGCCAGTATTTGATTTTGCCATCTTCAACATAACCACGGGTATCAGTCACCTGAAACCAGTGAATCATATGTACGGTTTCTGCCGCCTTGGCAATGGCATTTTCAATCGCTTTGTCCGAGCTTTCTGCTGAGCTGCCCGTGATCTCAATGTGTTTGTAAGTATGTTCAGTCATTTGTGCTCCTTATCGATCATTAACAGACCCGTTGCAATCATCATAACGCTGTAACCAGCGCGAATAAACAAATGATTTTGCTATCTTTTAGGCCATTACACCGGTATAATCCGCCACTTAATTACGTCCCCAGACAGTTTTATCCGCAAAACTGCTTTTCACAGGTTACCCCATGTCCACAGAACAACTCGACGCTACGCCCTCATTCAATGAGTTAGGGCTGGCCCCCGCTATTTTGCAAGCGGTACAACAAGCCGGTTATGAAACCCCTTCGCCGATTCAGGCACAAAGTATTCCGCCGCTGCTGGCCGGCCGCGACTTACTCGGTCAGGCTCAAACCGGTACCGGTAAAACGGCGGCTTTTGCCCTGCCATTATTAAGCCGTTTGGATTTAAAAAGTAAGGCCACGCAATTATTGGTTTTAGCGCCAACGCGTGAATTGGCAATTCAGGTGTCTGAAGCCATGCAATCGTATGCCAAACACCTGAAAGATTTTCACATTCTGCCGATTTACGGCGGTCAGAGCATGGGCATTCAGCTGCGCTCCTTACAGCGTAATCCACAGGTTGTAGTCGGCACACCGGGCCGTATTCTGGATCATATTCGCCGCGGCACACTGAAACTCGCCAAACTCGAAGCACTGGTGCTCGACGAAGCTGATGAAATGCTGCGTATGGGCTTTATTGATGATGTCGAAACCATCCTCAAAGAAACGCCGGAAAGCCGTCAGGTGGCATTGTTCTCTGCCACTATGCCCGGCCCGATTCACCGTGTGGCGCAGAATTATCTGAAAGATCCGGTTGAAGTCCGCATTCAAAGCAAAACCTCAACGGTCACCACCATTAACCAGCGTTACTGGCAGGTCACTGGCATGCACAAACTGGATGCGTTGACCCGCATTCTGGAAGTCGAAGATTTCGACGGCATGATTATTTTTGTGCGCACCAAAAACGCCACCGTAGAACTGGCTGAAAAACTCGAAGCCCGCGGCTATTCTGCATCGGCTATCAATGGCGATATGAATCAGGCGCTGCGTGAAAAAACCATTGAGCGCATGAAAAAAGGCAGTATTGATATTCTGATTGCCACCGATGTCGCGGCTCGTGGTTTAGATATTGAGCGGATGAGTCACGTCGTGAACTACGATATTCCCTACGATACCGAATCCTATGTGCATCGTATCGGCCGTACCGGTCGTGCCGGTCGCAAAGGTGAAGCCATTTTGTTTGTTTCACCGCGTGAAAAACGCATGCTCGGCGCCATTGAAAAAGCCACACGTCAGACTATCGCCCGTATGCAGCTGCCGAGCACCGAAGATATTGCTGATCGCCGTGTGCTGCAATTTATGGAGCAGCTCAGCGAAACCATCGAATCGCAGGATCTGGCATTTTTCGAAACCATGATTACCAAGTACCAGCAGGAACATGATGCTGATCCCACCGAAATCGCCGCAGCACTCGCTTTTCTGGTTCAAAAAGATCGGCCGCTGAACCCGGTGAAACACGTCAGTGAACGGCCACCACGCGAAGAACGGCCGCAAGCCGACAAACGCTTCCGTGAAGATCGTCCGCCACGCGGTGAAAAACGTTCTGATCCACGGCCACCACGCGCCCATCCGAAAGAAGCTGATATGGATACTTATCGGGTGGAAGTCGGTCGCGCTGATAATGTCGAGCCGCGTAATCTGGTTGGTGCGATTGCCAACGAAGCCGGCATTGAAAGCCAGTTTATCGGCCGCATTACCATTAATGAAGATCACAGTCTGATTGATCTGCCGCAGGGTATGCCGAAAGATATTTTTCAGCATTTGCGTAAAGTCTGGGTAGCCAATAAGCCGATGAACATCAGCCTGGCCGGTGAAGATGATATTGCCGCCAGTGCTTCTCGACGCAGTTTCAAAAAAGACCGTCCGCCAGCACCCCGAGGCGATAAACGACCAAAGAAATTCAAAAAAAGCTAAACCGCTTATTTGAACCACTAAAAAGTCACTGCTTGCAGTGACTTTTTTTTTCAGCGTGCCACAATAGCCGGCATGCTGAATATTATCTGGATCGCCTTTTTTCTGATCGCCTTTGCGGTGGCGCTATTTAAGCTGTTGGTGCTGGGCGATACCGAAATATTCAATCAACTGATGCAGGCGCTGTTTGCCCTGTCGAAAACTGCCTTTGAAATCGCCCTTGGCCTGACCGGTATTCTGGCTTTATGGCTGGGTATTATGAAAATTGGCGAGCGCAGTGGTTTTATCGAATGGCTGACCCGAGGCCTGACCCCGTTATTTGTCCGCTTAATGCCTGAAGTACCACGCAATCATCCGGCGCTGGGCGCAATGGTAATGAATATTTCTGCCAATGCCCTGGGCCTTGATAATGCGGCCACACCACTCGGCATTAAAGCCATGCAGGAGTTGCAAAAACTCAACCCGTTTAAAGACACTGCCAGCAATGCGCAGATCCTGTTTTTAGTCATCAATACCTCAGCGGTGACATTGTTCCCGGTGACGATATTTACCTACCGGGCACAAATGGGCGCCGCCAATCCCACCGATGTGTTTATCCCGATCCTGATTGCCACTTATTGCTCCACACTGATTGGTTTAATCACCGTCGCCGCTGTACAAAAAATCAATCTGCTGGATAAAGTGGTGCTGGCTTATATCGGTGGTATCAGCGCCGTGGTATTGGGTCTGCTTGCCTATTTTGCCAGTCTGAGTCAGGCGCAAATGCTGGTGCAATCGGCGATCATCAGCAATATTGTCATTTTTTCACTGGTAATTGCGTTTATTGTGGCTGCCGTCTGGCAAAAAGTGAATGCCTATGAAGCCTTTATCGAAGGTGCCAAAGAAGGTTTCAGCACCGCCGTGATGATTATTCCCTATCTGGTGGCCATGCTGGTAGCGATTGGGGTATTCCGCGCCAGTGGTGCACTGGATTTATTGGCGGATGGCGTTCGCGCCACGGTACTGTTTTTCGGTTTTGATGATCGTTTTGTTGATGCACTGCCCACCGCTTTAATGAAACCGTTCAGCGGCAGCGGTGCCCGCGCCATGATGATCGATACTATGGAAGTCCACGGTGCGGATTCATTTGCCGGCCGTTTATCATCCATTGTTCAGGGCAGTACTGAAACGACGTTTTATGTGCTGGCCGTCTATTTCGGTGCAGTCGGTATTCAAAAAGTCCGACATGCGGTTAGTTGCGGTCTGGCGGCCGATATTGCCGGCATCACAGCCGCGATCTTTATCGCTTACTGGTTCTTTGGCTGATTCATTTACTGTTCGCAAAACTGCCCGGCTTTTCCACGTAAAAATAAATCATCAAATTTTTTCCATTTCTGCTACATTTTATCGCCCTTTCAGGGACTTAGCGCTGTCATAAGCCCGATAACAAGCCATTAAGCTGATGGAGAATTTGCGCATTGAACGCCCCGCTGTTTATTGATCCGGCCCTGCTGGATCACGTTGCTGATCAACTTGCTGAAAGTGGTTATTGCGTATTGCCGCAAATATTACCGCTGCCGCTGAATCACGATTTGTATCGCCGGGTGGCGCGGCTGAATGATCATAATGATTTAACGCTGGCGGGCATAGGCCGTGAGCAGGCTTTTCAGGTCAACACCGACATCCGCAAAGACGAAACCCGCTGGCTGAATGATGCTCATCCTATCGATACGGCTTATCTGGCTGCCATGTCAGCGTTTCGTCTGGCCATGAATGAGCGGCTGTTTCTGGGCTTGTTTGATTACGAAGCGCATTATGCACATTATGCCCCCGGTGCGTTCTATAAACGCCATGTAGATGCCTTTAAAGGCCAGTCCAGCCGTATTCTGACCACCGTGTTGTACTTAAACCCTGACTGGCAAGCCCAGCATGGCGGCCAGCTGGTGATTTATCAGCCGGACAGTGATGCTATAGTGACTACAGTCGAACCGGAACTAGGGACATTTGTGGTGTTTTTAAGCGATCAATTTCCGCATGAAGTTTTGCCCTGCCAGCAGGATCGCTACAGTATTGCCGGCTGGTTCCGCACACATGATCCGATGCAGGCACCGTTAATTTAAATGGCAAAGCCTGACTGGCAAATTCTTGAACTCGGCCATCCGCTGCTGCGTGAACAGGCCAAACCGGTCAGTCATATTGATTCTGCTGAAACTCAGCAACTGCTCGATGATTTACTGGCGTTTGTTGCTCAGAAACAAGGTATGGGCATTGCCGCGCCGCAGGTGGGTATCAGCAAGCAGATTTTTATTATGTGCAGCCATCCCAATCAGCGATATCCCAATGCGCCAGAAATGCCGCCAACTTGTGTGATTAACCCCGAAATTCTCAGTCTGGATGGCACAACTGAAAAAGACTGGGAAGGCTGTTTAAGCATTCCCGGCCTGCGGGCGTTGGTGCCTCGGGCAGCGACCGTTCAGGTGCGTTATTTCACCCGTGATGGTGAACAAGTCGAGACGACTTACCATGGTTTTCTGGCACGACTGTTTCAGCATGAGTTTGATCATCTGCAAGGCCGGCTGTTTATCGATCACGCCGAATCCACGCTGGATATCATGACCGAAAAGCAATGGCGTAAAGCCATTCTTGGCGAGGGCTGATGGTTAACAGGAGGTTTGAATGGCGCAGCAGTTTCCGGCTTTAACGGATCGCCTGATAGATTTTATCCGCGCCCAGCAGTTGTTTTTTGTCGGCACCGCAACCGCCGACAGTCGCGTTAATATTTCCCCGAAAGGCATGGATTCGCTGCGCATTATCAATGCCAATCAGGTGATGTGGCTGAATGTCACCGGCAGTGGCAACGAAACCGCCGCCCATATCGAACAAAATCCACGCATGACCATTATGTTTGCGGCATTTACCGGCAAACCCATGATTCTGAGACTGTATGGCAAAGCCCGTGCAGTCCATCATAACGATGCGGAGTGGGCAACGTTGTATCCACTGTTTGATCCGCTGCCCGGCGCCCGGCAGATTTTTATCGTCGATATTGATTTGGTGCAGACTTCCTGCGGCATGGGCGTGCCGTTATTTGATTATGCCGGCGATCGTGAAGCGCTTAATAACTGGGCCGAAAAGCAAGGTGATGTGGGTATTCGTGAATACTGGCGGCAGAAAAACCAGCAAAGTATCGATGGGATTGAAACTCAAATCATTATTAAAAACATTGATTGAAAATAAAAGTAGACTTATCTGATGAAAATTACAGTCCCTAGAGAAAAAGAAGATAGCTTCTCAAAACTTATTAATGATGATCGAACTTCAATTTCAGATTTTGCTGCAGTAGAAATATTCAAATTACTCGGCTGGTCTTCGATCACAGCAGGAATTTACTTGTTATATGAACGGAGTAATGAAGCTGCTTTAGAGTTCATCCCTTATATTCTTTGGTTATTTATAGTCTGGGATATCTCATCAAAATTAGGATGGAAACCTAAAGCTGAAATGGTGGAGGGTAGATTGATTTTAGTAATTAATTTTTGGAAGCTTATCTTAATAGGTTTATCTTCAGCATTTATTTCATGGGCAATTGTTTTTTGGCTGGCACCAATAATTCATATACATATTTTGGCAAACAGAATTTAACTCTTCATTACTGAAGAACAAGCATTTCACCAACCGCAGCAGATAATGCTGCCGATCGTTCTGGTGAACGCAGCGCCTGCATCATTGGCTCACGCATATCGGGGATAAACAATACATCTGCCAGTAATTGACTGAAGCCTGCCTGACCGGCATTGTTCTGCGCCAATTGCTCACAAAACAGGCTCGCCAGATGCGGTTGTTTTAGCGATTGCCAACACCGGCCACCTATCACCGCCAACACTTCAATATCGCGGCTGCAATCATGATGCAGAACCCGTTCAACCATATCATTTAACAAACCCTGTGCCGTGGTATTGGACGCAGCGCGAAGATAAGCGACAACATTTACTGAATCTGTTGCTTGAACAGTTAACTCAGATTTCAACCGATCTGCCAGGGCTTCAACCAATACCGTAGGCGGTTCGGCATTTTCCAGAAATTGACTGAAGGTTTGCAGTGGCACTGGTGGCAGTTCAGGCAAATATTGTGCGACCTTTAACGCCTGCTCTGCATCATTCAGGCGGATAGCAAAATCGGCCACGCCCTGCATCGCCAGTTGTTGCCATCTATCTTGATGCTGCTGTCCGGTGAAATATTGATAGGCATTTTGGTAATACCGTGAAGGCGGCAATTTCAATTGATGGGTTGCCTGCGCATTAAACGCCGCCATTTTGTCTTCGCGGGGTGTAAAAGTGTACGGGCTGTCTTTTAGAGCGCCCTGAATTTTTTGCCCGTCAGCAGCGGCCAGCATCGATTCGCCAACCCGCTCCAACACCATCACCAGAAATTCATCACGGGCCGATTGTAATAACAGCCCCTGCTCATCCAGCGGCATCCGTAAAAACCAGACATAGTGCTGGTTTGCCGCTTTCGGGTGCCAGAAAATAATCCCGAATAACGCCGTGCGCTGAAAAGGCGTCGGATACGGGATTTCGGCATTTTCGATTTTCTCAAAAAACTCAGCCGGTATTTTTTGCGCCCGGCGACCGAGGTCAAGGACGCGGTATTTTGCACCGCTGTGGCGCAAAAATTCGCTCAGATTGCTGATCTTTGCTTGCGCCATCTTAAAATCAGGTGCGGTATTCGGCGTTGATTTTGACGTAATCGTAGGAAAAATCGCAGGTCCAGACCAGATCTTCGGCATTACCACGACCCAAAGACACATGAATGGTAATTTCACTTTGATCCATGACCGCCTGACCCCGCGCTTCCGTGTAATCAGTAGCAGGCTGGCCGCCAGCAACGATCTGCACCTCATCCAGCGCAATATTGATTTTGCTTAAATCCATATTATCCAGACCACTGCGACCCACCGCTGCCAAAATACGTCCCCAGTTGGGATCAGAGGCAAACAGCGCGGTTTTCACCAATGGCGAATGGGCGATGGTATAAGCCACCTGCCGGCATTCAGCGGCATCCGCACCACCATGGACAGCAATCGAAATAAACTTGGTGGCACCCTCGCCGTCGCGGACAATCGCCTGCGCCAAGTAACGGCTCAAATCATTCAATGCCTGGCTGAAAATCTGCGCCTCTGTGCTATCCAGAGAATTAATTTCAGCATTACCGGCTTTGCCGGTAGCAATCAATACGCAGGCATCATTGGTCGAGGTATCACCGTCAACGGTAATACGATTAAAAGATTGCTCCATTGATTGGCGTAGTAATTGGTCCAGCATGGGCTGCCTGATAGCAGCATCGGTGGCGATATACGACAACATGGTCGCCATATCAGGCCGGATCATGCCCGAACCTTTGGCAATACCGGTTAAGGTAATTGTTTGCCCATTAAGCTCGCATTGCACGCTGCGCGCTTTAGCGATGGTATCCGTGGTCATGATGGCCTTAGCAGCGGCAAACCAGTTATCCGCTGTTAAATTGGCAAATGCCGATGGCAAAGCCGTTTCGATCTTTTCAACCGGTAATTGCTGACCAATCACACCGGTTGAAAACGGCAATACCGATTCGGGATTAACGCCTGCTAACGCTGCAACCGCCTGACAAGATTGGCGAGCCGCCTGCATGCCCTGCTCACCGGTACCGGCATTGGCATTACCGGAATTGATCAGTAAATAACGTGGCGCGGCTTGCTGCTGATGCTCACGGCAAAGGATAACCGGCGCCGCGCAAAAGGCATTACGGGTATACACCGCCGCAGTATGACTGCCCTCGGCAATGTCTATCAACACCACATCCTGCCGGCCCGGCTTTTTGATACCGGCACTGGCGGTTGCCAAACGAATACCCTTAACTTCGAGCAGTTGTTCCGCCACTGGCGGCAACAAATTAACGGCCATTAACTGACTTGTCCGTGACAGTTTTTGAATTTTTTACCGCTACCACACGGGCAAGCTTCATTACGGCCTACTTTTCGGCCATCGCGGGTAACCGGCTGGCTGGCAGTGGGTTGCTCTGACTCATCTTCTTCTGCCTGCATGCCTGAGGCATCAGCATGCTGATATTCAACATCACCAGATTGACGACGCTGGGCTTCAACCGCTTCAACATCCGATGGTGCTCGGACCTGTACGCGAGAAATCAGACTAATCACATCATGTTTGATGCTTTTCAACATTGCAGTAAACAAGGCAAACGCCTCGCGCTTGTATTCCTGCTTGGGATCTTTTTGCGCATAACCACGCAGGTTAATGCCCTGACGCAGATAATCCATCGACGCCAGATGTTCTTTCCACTGAGAATCCAGTGTTTGCAGCATGATGGCTTTTTCAAAGTGACGCATCAGCTCCGCACCCACTTGCTGTTCTTTAGCCTGACAAGCAGATTCTGCCGCATCGACAATTTTTTCCCGAAGGGTTTCTTCATGCAGACTGTCATCTGATTCCAGCCAGCCGCTGATATCCAGATCCAGTGCAAAATCCTCGCGCAGTGCTTGTTCCAGACCCGGCACATTCCATTGCTCATCAATGCTGTTGGGCGGTATATAAATGCTGATCACATCGTTAATGACACTGCGGCGCATGCTGACCACGGCTTCTGACATATCATCATTGGCCATCAGCTCATTACGCTGTTCGTAAATGACTTTACGCTGATCATTGGCGACGTCATCAAATTCCAGCAATTGCTTACGAATATCGAAGTTGTGGCCTTCGACTTTACGCTGGGCATTTTCAATAGCCCGGCTGACCCATGGGTGTTCGATGGCTTCGCCTTCTTCCATGCCCAGTTTTTGCATCAGCGCCGCCATGCGGTCTGAGGCAAAAATACGCATCAGATTGTCTTCAAGAGACAAGTAAAAACGTGTCGAACCCGGATCACCCTGACGGCCACTTCGGCCACGCAGCTGATTATCAATCCGCCGTGATTCGTGACGCTCCGTACCGATGATATGCAAACCGCCGGCTGCCAACACGGCATCATGACGTTTTTGCCATTCAGCTTTAACTTTAGCTTTTTGATCAGTAGTGGCTTCTTCACCCAAAGCATCCACTTCAACGTCAAGACTGCCGCCAAGCACAATATCAGTACCGCGACCGGCCATGTTAGTAGCGATAGTCACTGCGCCCGGTTTACCGGCATGGGCAATAATTTGTGCTTCTTTTTCGTGGAATTTGGCGTTAAGTACTTCGTGCGGAATTTTGGCTTGGGTTAACAATCTGTCAACGTATTCAGAACTCTCAATTGATGCGGTACCGACCAGCACCGGCTGATTACGAGCGACACAGTCTTTGATGTCTTCCAGAATCGCATCGAATTTTTCTTTGCCGGTCAGATAAATCCGGTCGGCTTCATCTTTACGCTGCATCGGTCGGTGAGTCGGGATCACCACGACTTCCAGACCATAAATGGATTGCAGCTCGTAGGCCTCAGTATCAGCAGTACCGGTCATGCCTGACAGTTTGTTGTACAGGCGGAAATAATTCTGGAAGGTAATCGACGCCAGTGTCTGGTTTTCGTTCTGAATTTTAACGTTTTCTTTGGCTTCTACTGCCTGATGCAGCCCTTCCGACCAACGGCGTCCCGGCATGGTACGGCCGGTGAATTCATCAACAATGACTACCTGATTATCCTGAACGATGTAATCAACATCGCGGGTGAACAATACATGCGCCCGCAAAGCAGCGGTGACATGGTGCATCAGGCCGATGTTGGCGGCATCATAGAGGCTGGCGTCATCGCTAAGCAAACCGGCTTCGGTGAGCAGATCTTCAATTTTCTGATGGCCGGCCTCGGTGAAATGTACTTGTTTGTTCTTCTCATCAACGGTGTAATCACCGTCTTTGATGATTTCCAGATCGTCGCCTTCGCCTCGTGTTTCCTGTTTGATCAGATTAGGGATCAGCGTGTTAATTTGCTGATAACGCTCAGAGCTGTCTTCAGCAGGACCTGAAATAATCAGTGGTGTCCGCGCTTCATCGATTAAAATCGAATCCACTTCGTCAATTACCGCAAAGTTGAGCTCGCGCTGCACTTTGTCTTCACTGCGAAACGCCATATTGTCACGCAGGTAATCAAAGCCAAATTCGTTATTGGTGCCGTAGGTAATATCGGCAGAATAGGACTGACGGCGCTCATCGCTGCTCATGCCACCGACAATAACGCCGGTCGATAAGCCCAGAAAACCATACAACTTGCTCATCCAGGCAGCGTCACGACGGGCCAGATAGTCGTTTACGGTGATAACGTGCACGCCCTTACCGGGTAGCGCATTCAGATAAACGGCCAGCGTTGCCACCAGTGTTTTACCTTCACCGGTTTTCATTTCAGCAACTTTGCCCTGATTGAGCACCATACCGCCAATCAGCTGCACATCAAAATGACGCATTTCCAAAGTACGTTTACCGGCTTCGCGAACGACGGCAAAAGCTTCGGGCAGAATGTCGTCGAGAGTTTGGCCATCGGCAAGCCGCTGCCGGAATTCAACAGTTTTAGCAGCCAGTGACGCATCATCCAGTTCAGCGTAGGTGGTTTCCAGTTCGTTAATTTGTGTAACGTTTTTTTGCAGTTTTTTGATGACACGCTCGTTACGGCTGCCAAAGACCTTACTGAACAAATTGCCTACCATGACTTAACTTACCTGTTGATGTGCGCAGCGTCTGCGGTGTGTGATAAATCGCGTGATTATAACGCGGACAAGCGACAAGATCGAAATCTTGTCTGCATGATTAATTGGCGACGAAAAACCGGATTACAAGGCGTTTATTCGGTATCGGTGTAATTATAGGGATTGACCGGCTTGCCATCTTTGAGGACTTCAAAATGTACATGCGGCCCGGTTGAACGACCGGTGGACCCCATTAACGCCAGCACATCACCTTTGGCAACGCGGTCACCGGCCTTAACTTTCAGCGTTTTATTATGCGCATATCGGGTCATGTAACCATTGCCATGGTCGATTTCAATCAAACCGCCGTAACCACCTTTCATGCCAGCCCAACTGACAATACCATCGGCAACGCTATGTACACTGCTACCGGTTTTACCCGCGAAATCAATACCGTCATGAAAGACTTTTTTGCCATTAAACGGATCAACACGGTAACCATAAAATGACGAGATCCAGCCATCTTTGATTGGCCGGCCGGTGGGAATAGCGGCAGTGATATTCTCGCTGGTCAATAAATATTCTTGTAAAGCAGCCAGGGTGTCCTGCTGACTGGCAAATTCTTCGTTGAGGCTGGCAATACCTTTTTCCAATTCTTCGCTGGTCAGTAAACTGGCATCTCGCTCAATACCACCCATGCCCGGGCCAATCTCAAAATCAAATTCACTGGTATCAAAACCGGCGACTTCAGCGAGTCGCTGACTAAGCATTTTTAAACGGATAGCTTCGGCTTGCAAACCGCCAAGTTGCTGCGCATAAAAACCTTCTAAGGCTTCATTTTGGGTAGTGTCAATGGAAACAGGCTGATGTATCGCGGGGGTGGTGAGTAATTGTGCTGTCGGGAAGTGCATACCGTCTGACGGGGCTGGCGGATTTAGCCAGTTTATCGTTGCATAGGTACTGCCGGCGATAGCGGCTATCAGCAATGCGCCCAGCAATATTAGCCGCGTTCGGCTAAGATGCCAGTGTTTATGGCCTGCATTGTTGGCCGGTATTATAATGATCTGCATTGTTTACGCTCAGTCTTGGAAATAGTTCATGTCGGACAAACCTCGGGCTTTCGCCAGGCTCTGCCAACAGCATCCTCACTTACTACAACTCCACAGTCGCGCCCAGAAATTAACCCAGCTGGATATCCTTCTGCAAGCAATTTTACCCAGCAACTTTGCCGGCCGTTGCCGGCTGGTGAATCGCGAGGGCTCTGAAGCTACTATCATTGCCGAAAATGCGGCAATTGCCAGTTTGTTACGTTTTCAGACCCGCAAAATATGCCAACAACTCTCTAATCAGCTTGCCGAGCCCATTAGCAAAATCATCGTCAAGGTCCGTCCTGATTACCAGTTACAACCGGCAAGAGCCCGGCTGAAAAACACCTTGAATCTATCTGATGACAATGCCCGGTTAATAAAACAAACCGCTGAGGGCATCAGCGATTTGCAATTAAAAGCCGCGTTAAGCCGTTTGGCAAAACGCGGCGGTAAATCTTAGTTTAATCAGTTAACAATCGATGCAGCGGGCCGGCTGAACAGGATTGGTGCATCTTTGTCTTCTTCAAAGCTGACCAGTTCCCAGGCATCTTCTTGCGCCAGTAATTTGCGCAGCAGGCGGTTGTTTACTTCATGGCCGGATTTGTGACCGACAAAAGCACCAATCAGACTGTGACCCAATAAATATAAGTCACCAATCGCATCCAGCACTTTATGACGGACAAATTCGTCTTCATAGCGCAAACCGTCTTCATTCAGTACCCGGAAATCATCGACCACAATGGCATTATCCATACTGCCACCCAGCGCCAGATTCATTTCCCGCAGTTTTTCAATATCTTTCATAAAACCGAAAGTCCGCGCCCGGCTGACTTCGCGAACAAAGGATGTGGAGGAGAAATCAACATCCACTTGTTGCGGCCGGCCGGTAAATGCGGGGTGTTCGAAGTCAATGGTAAATGACACTTTAAAGCCTTCAAATGGCTCAAATTTGGCCCACTTATCACCATCTTCGAGGATGACCGGTTTTTTGATACGGATAAACTGCTTGGCAACATTCTGCTCTTCAATACCAGCAGACTGCACCAGAAACACAAATGGTCCGGCACTACCATCCATGATCGGCACTTCAGCGGCGTTCAGATCGATGTAGGCGTTATCGATACCGAGGCCAGCCAGCGCCGACAATAAATGTTCTACCGTCGAGACTTTATGACCATGCTGTACCAGTGTGGTGGACAATGCTGTTTCACCGACATTGACGGCTTTGGCTTCAATTTCCACCGCTGGATCCAAATCCACGCGGCGGAAAATAATGCCTGTATTCGGGGCGGCCGGCCGCAGCGTCAGATAGACCATTTCGCCGCTGTGTAAACCGACACCAGTGGCACGAATCACATTTTTTAATGTTCGTTGCTTGATCACCGTGTGACCCCCTTTTACGTCAATTAGCAGGTAATAATATCATAAGCTCATGCACTGTCACCTAACTGCAACAATCCACTTAGTCAGCCTGGCGGCGTAAAAATGCCGGAATATCCAGGTAATCCATGTTGACATCACCATTGGCTACTTGTTTCTTCTGCTCGTTACCGCGGTTACGAATAACCGTTGGTTCGTCATAATCCACTTCAACTGATTTTTTGACGATTTCCATTTGCGGTGCGGCGGTTTCAACCGGTTTCGCTACGGCAGCACGGGCGCCACCCAGACCCGTTGCGACCACGGTGACCCGCAGTTCATCAGTCATATCTGGATCGATTACGGTGCCGACAACGACTGTAGCGTCTTCAGAAGCAAATTCCTTAATGGTGTTACCGACTTCTTCAAACTCACCGATACTCATATCCAGACCGGCAGTAATATTAACCAGTACGCCACGGGCGCCAGCCAAATCAACATCTTCCAACAACGGGCTGGAAACCGCTAAACGCGCCGCTTCAGTTGCCCGGTTTTCACCCGATGCGCGGCCGGTTCCCATCATGGCCATACCCATTTCTGACATCACGGTACGCACGTCAGCAAAGTCGACGTTGATCATACCTTCACGGGTAATCAGTTCAGCAATACCCTGTACCGCGCCCAGTAAAACGTCGTTTGCTGATTTGAATGCGTTGAGCAGGCTCATATCTTTGCCCAGCACTTTCAGCAGTTTTTCGTTAGGAATAGTAATCAGTGAGTCGACATGCTGACCCAGTTCTTCAATACCGGCCAATGCCGTTTTCATGCGTTTACCGCCTTCAAACGGAAAGGGTTTGGTCACGACGGCCACGGTCAGAATACCCATTTCTTTGGCAACCTGTGCCACTACCGGCGCGGCACCCGTACCGGTACCACCACCCATACCGGCGGTGATAAACACCATATCGGCACCTTTGATCACTTCCATGATGCGTTCACGATCTTCCAGCGCTGCCTGACGGCCGACATCCGGATTCGCACCAGCACCCAGACCTTTAGTGATGTCTGTACCCAGTTGCAGTTGTGTGGTTGCCGCGCTGCGCCGCAAAGCCTGCGCATCGGTATTGGCACAAATAAAATCGACGCCTTCGATTTTATTGACCACCATGTGTTCCAAGGCGTTACCGCCACCACCGCCGACACCAATTACTTTGATGACGGCGTTCTCTGTATATGTGTCAATCAATTCAAAAGTCATAACATTTCTCCCCTCTTTGTTTTACAACAACCTGCTCAGAAATTGCCCTGAAACCAACTCTTCATTCTGGCAAGCATTCCTTTAAAGCCTTCCGACATCACAGACTCGCTGTGGCCGGTACTCACTTGTTCATTACCAAATAACAACAAGCCGACGCCGGTGGCGTGGATTGGATTACGCACGACCTCAACCAGGCCGCCGACATGTTGCGGCAGTCCCAGCCGCACTGGCAGATGAAACACCTCTTCAGCGAGTTCAATCACACCTTCCATCTTGGCACTGCCACCGGTCAAAACCACGCCGGCAGCCAGCATTTCCTCAAAGCCGCTACGGCGCAGTTCGGCCTGTACCAGCATCAGTAATTCTTCGTAACGTGGCTCCACCACTTCCGCCAGCGTTTGCCGCGCCAGTTGGCGTGGCGGCCGGTCCCCAACGCTCGGCACTTCGATGGTTTCATCTTCGCGTGCCAGCTGCGTTAAAGCGCAGGCATATTTGATTTTGATTTCTTCGGCATACTGCGTCGGTGTGCGCAGGGCCACGGCAATATCGTTGGTGACCTGATCACCGGCAATCGGAATGACTGCTGTGTGGCGAATGGCACCATCGACAAATACCGCAATGTCCGTCGTGCCACCGCCGATATCCACCAAGCAGACGCCTAATTCTTTTTCGTCCTGCTCCAGTACTGAATAACTGGACGCCATTTGTTCAAGGATGATGCCGTCAACCACCAGACCGCAGCGTTCAATGCATTTAGTGATGTTCTGTGCAGCACTGACCGCGCCGGTGATCAAATGCACTTTCGCTTCCAGCCGCACACCGGACATACCAATCGGTTCGCGAATACCTTCCTGATTATCGATAATGAATTCCTGTGGCAACACATGCAGGAGTTGCTGATCACCGGGAAAATGCACTGCTCGCGCCGCATCCAGCACCCGGTCTAAATCACCTTGTGTCACTTCTTTATCGCGGATGGCGACCGTGCCATGGGAATTCAAACTACGAATATGACTGCCAGCAATACCGGCAAACACCGAATGGATCTGGCAGCCAGCCATCAACTCAGCCTCTTCCACGGCGCGCTGAATCGACTGCACAGTGGATTCGATATTAACCACCACGCCTTTTTTCATGCCGCGTGCCGGGTGGGAGCCGATACCGATAATTTCCAGCTTGTTATCATTGGGGCCGGCATCATGAATCGGCGCGGCCACTATCGCCACCACTTTCGAGGTGCCAATATCCAGTCCAACAATCAGTTCACGTTCGCTTCGTTTTGACATCATACGGTTCCGTTAAAGTCAGGTTGCTGGCCGTTTTTCCATTGCACAGCGAGGCCATTGGTATAGCGCATATCAATCGTGGCGATCTGTTCACGGTAAGTCGCCAGCTGACCACCGAATACGCGGATAAATCGTTGCAAACGGGCTTCACTGTCAGCACGCCCCAAATGCAGTTGTAAGTCGTTAGTAAAAGTCATGCCCCAACTGCGCCGTTCATCCATCCGTAAATCACGGATCCGCAGATCCAGCACATTCAGATCTTTTTGCATGGCAACCAGCCGGCGCGCCATCAATTCACTGCTACCCTCAGGGCCATATAAATGCACCAGGCCTTCAGGGAAGCTTTCGACTTCCGGTGAAAACACCTGACCACGATTATTGACCAGACCATCTTCATTCCAGCGGGCAACCGGCTGATGTTCAGAAACAATCAAATGCAGCGTGTCAGGCCATACCCGGCGTACCTGGATCTGATCAACCCAGGCTAATTGCTGCGCCGCTGTGCGCAGTCCGGCGACATCCACATCAATAAAACTACCGGTGACATAAGGCTTAACAACTTGCTGTAATTGCTGGCGATCAGTGTGTTGTAAATCGCCTTCAACGGTGACATGCAGCACAGGCAAAGTATCTTCCTGATGCAAATAAACGCCGCCGCCAAGTAACACCACTAAAGTTAATAACGTCAGCATCACCCGCAGTCGCTGTCCCCAATCCACTGCTTCGCGAGGTTTTTGTGGGGCTTTACGGGTTGCCCCTACTTTATTACGGCGTTCGGCAATCATGACGTTGCCTCCAGACTGTTTTCCAGAATGCGCCAGCAAAGCTGCTGAAAATCAAGGCCAGCCTGTTTGGCGGCCATCGGCACCAAACTGTGATCGGTCATACCCGGCACGCTATTGGCTTCCAGCAGATAAAAGTTGCCTTTACTGTCCGCCATCAAATCAATCCGTCCCCAGCCACGCATTTGCAGCGCGTTAAAAGCCGCCATAGCCAGGGTCTGGCAGATTTTTTCCTGCTCCGGCTCAAGGCCGCAGGGACATAAATACTCGGTGGTATTGGCCTGATACTTGGCTTCAAAATCGTAAAAAGCCCGGGGGGTTTTCAAACGAATCAACGGCAACGCCTGACCATCAAGAATACTGGCGGTATATTCGGCGCCGTTGACCCATTGCTCGGCAATGACATCCTGATCGTGTTCCAATGCCAGATTGATGGCCGCCTTAAGATTTTCACCATCGACCACTTTGCTCATGCCAATACTGGAGCCTTCATTGACCGGTTTAATCACCAGTGGCAAACCCAGACTTTTAACCAGTTCAACCGGATCTGTCTCTGCATTGACATGTTGGAATTTAGGTGTGGGCAATCCCTGCTGCTGCCAGATTAATTTACTGATGCGTTTATTCATCGACAGCATGGCACCGGTTACCGTGCTCCCGGTAAATGGCAGACCCATCGCTTGCAACAAGCCCTGAATTTCACCATCTTCGCCGCCACGGCCATGCAAAATCACAAATGCGCGGTCGTAGTTGCCATGACGCAAGGTGACATCGACCTGTTTGTCGACATCAAGACCGACTGCATCAATGCCCTGCGCCTGCAACGCTGTCAGGACGGCACCGCCGCTACGCAGCGAAATTTCACGCTCGGCGCTGCGGCCACCCATTAACACGGCAACCCGGCCAAAGACTTTTGGATCGCTTACCCGGCGACTCATGCGTGCTCTCCGATAATATGCACTTCCGGCGTCAGACTGACGCCATGTTGCTGCTCAACTTTTTGCTGAACCAGACTAATCAGTGATTCAATATCTGCGGCACTGGCCGTACCATCATTAACAATAAAGTTGGCGTGTTTTTCCGACACGCTGGCGCCACCGATTCGCAGGCCTTTCAGGCCGGCAGTTTCAATCAGGTGACCGGCAAAATCACCGGGCGGATTGCGAAATACCGAACCGGCGCAGGGCTGATTGGTGGGCTGACTGGCATTACGTTTACGCAGCAACGATTTAATTAAATCGGCTTCTGCCTGTGCATCACCCTCGTCGAACTGCAAGGTTGCCGCGACAAACCATTCATCCGCAGGCGCTTTGACATAACGGTAATTCACTTCAAACTCACTGGCTGCGCGCTGTGTTAACTGGCCGCTGCGGCTGACGGTAGTAACCGTTTTGACAAACTGCCAGGTCTCGCTGCCATGGGCACCGGCGTTCATTGCCAATGCGCCGCCAAAAGTGCCGGGAATACCAGCCAGAAAGGCGCCACCAGCCAGACCGGCGCGGGCTGATTGTTTGGCAATTTTGCTGCAGTAAACACCGACTTCGGCGGTTACCTCGCTGCCGTTAATGGTTATATCCTGCAAGCTACCGGCGTAAGCGATGACGGTGCCGGCAAAACCACCATCACGGACTAATAAGTTACTGCCAAGGCCCAGCCACATAACCGGTTCGGTCACGGGTAATTGACTGAGAAACAAGGCCAAATCTTCAATATCTTTGGGCTGATAAAAGCGCTGGGCAATCCCGCCAACCCGCCATGAAGTATGGTCGGCCAGCGGCTCGTTAAAGCGCAGTTCACCCTGTAAGTGATTGTGTAGGGCGGCCATCATGAATCGCCCTCCAATGTTGCATCAAGTTCACGGGCAATCACGCCAATATCCCCCGCGCCCAGCGTCAGCAATAAATCACCATCGGCGAGCAGACCCGGCAACAGCTCATACAAGGCTTGTTTATCTTCTGCAAAGACCGGCTCTACCTGACCACGCAAGCGAATCGCCCGGCACAAACTACGCGCATCGGCACCGGCAATTTTCGGCTCACCCGCCGGATAGACTTCCAGTACCACCAACACATCAGTGGCGGATAACACTTGAGCAAAATCTTCGAACAAATCCCGGGTACGGGTATAACGATGCGGCTGAAATACCACGACCAGCCGCCGATCCGGCCAGCCACCGCGGGCGGCAGCCAATGTGGCAGCCACTTCGGTTGGATGATGACCATAATCATCAACCAGTAAAACTTTGCCCTGTGCTGTTGTTTTATCACCGAGCACATTAAAACGGCGGCCAACGCCGTCGAATTTACTCAACGCTGACTGACAGGCTTCAACACTGACACCCAGATTACGGGCAACCGCTAAAGCCGCCGTCGCATTTAACGCATTATGCAAACCGGGCATATTCAAAGTGACCGGATACTGCAAACCGCTTTGCTGCTCAGTAACTACAAAGCTGCTCTGGCCCTGATGCTGATGCAAATCCGATAAGCGATAATCCGCTTCCACTGATTGACCGTAGCGCATGATAGGCCGCGTGACTTCCGGCAATACACTGACGACTTCCGGATCATCAATACACATCACCGCAAGGCCATAGAAAGGCAGATGGTGTAAGAACTCGATAAACGTGGCTTTGAGCTTGTTAAAGTCGCCTTCGTACGTCGCCATATGGTCATCATCAATATTGGTGACCACGGCAATCATCGGCTGCAAATACAAAAATGACGCATCACTTTCATCGGCTTCAGCGACCAGATAACGTCCTGTACCCAAACGGGCGTTGGTGCCGGCGCTGTTAAGCCGGCCGCCAATAACAAAGGTCGGATCCAGTTCACCTTCACTGAGTAAAGCCGCAATCAGACTGGTGGTCGTGGTTTTACCGTGCGTACCGGCAACCGCAATGCCGTAGCTGAAGCGCATCAGTTCAGCGAGCATTTCCGCGCGTGGCACGACGGGGATCCGCTGTTCACGGGCGGCTTGCAGTTCGACATTATCCTCACTAACAGCCGTGGTCACGACCACCACATCAGTACCGGCCAGATAAGCCGGATCGTGGCCAATCATGATATTGGCGCCCAGCTTACGCAGATGTTGGATCAGCGCATTTTCTGCCAAATCACTGCCACTGACCTGATAACCCAGATTCAGCAACACTTCGGCAATACCGCCCATGCCCACGCCACCAATACCGATGAAGTGGATGTGTTTAACGCGGCTTTGCATCGCTGAGGTCAATTTAGCCATGAAGCTGCTCCATACAAATATCGGCGATCTGTGCAGCGCTGCCGGTTTTGGCCTGTGAACGGGCACGTTCAGCCATTAAGCGCAGCCGTGGCCGGTTATCATTTAATTCGCTCAGCACATTCGATAAGTCAGTTGCCTGCAAGGCTGAATCGGCGATCAGCAATGCCGCATCGCTGCGGGTCAGCACCTGTGCATTAGCGGTTTGATGATCATCTACTGCATATGGAAATGGCACCAAAACCGATGCCACACCCGCTGCGGCAATTTCGGCAACGGTTAACGCACCCGCCCGGCAAATTACCAAGTCGGCCTGCGCATAGGCAGCGGCCATGTCTTCGATAAACGCTTTAACGTCTGCATCGACACCCGCTTGCTGATAAGCCTGCCGGGCATCTGTTAAATGTTTCTCGCCACATTGATGGATAACGTCGGGCCGCTCAGCTTTCGGCATCAGTGCCAACGCTGCCGGCAAGATTTGGTTGAGGCTGCGCGCACCGAGACTGCCACCCAGCACCAGCAATTTAAGCTGTTTATTTTCTTGCTGATAACGCATCGCCGGCGGTGCAATATTTTCAATATCGGCTCTAACCGGATTACCCACCCAGCGTGCTTTGGCAGAATCAAGGGCTTTATCAAAACCGAGCAATACAGCCTTGGCAAAAGGTGCCAGCAGACGATTGGTTAAACCAGCAATGGCATTTTGTTCGTGTATGACCAGCGGCACCCGGCTCAACCAGGCAGCAATACCGCCGGGACCAGACGCGAAACCACCCAAACCCAGCACTACTTGTGGCTGAAAAGCTTTGATGTGCCGGCGCGCTTCGACGACTGCTTTGATTAATTTAAACGGTGCCATCAACCAGCCTGCCAAACCTTTGCCGCGCAGTCCTTGTACCGAAATAATATCCAGCTCGATATCCGCCGCCGGCACTAACCGCGACTCAATACCGCTGGCAGTCCCCATCCAGCGTAATGCCACGCCCCGGTTTCTCAATTCAGCCGCCACCGCTAATGCCGGAAACACATGTCCGCCGGTGCCGCCTGCCATAATCATCACCCGGCTCATCGTCTGACCCTCGCTGCAGCCGTTTCCGGTTGACGGGTTTCCAAATCAACACGCAGTAGCAAGCCAATGGCAATACAAACGATGATGAGACTACTACCGCCATAAC
>FYBJ01001926.1_pt1 | contig 29213 bp, 25 predicted proteins | sample 1134611 | NCBI WGS metagenome assembly FYBJ01 (sample SAMEA104116008, study PRJEB20421) | marine metagenome | isolation source: marine
GCGGCGGGCGTATTCACACAAGTGCGGCCACGGTGGCGGTTCTGCCCGAGGCCGAGGATGTGGATGTCGAGATCGATCCCGGCGACCTGCGCATCGACACGATGCGGGCCAGCGGGTCGGGCGGACAGCATGTGAACACCACCGACAGTGCCGTGCGGATCACCCATCTGCCCAGCGGCATCGTGGTCACAAGTTCGGAAAAATCCCAGCACCGCAACCGCGAGATCGCCATGCAGGTGCTCAAGACCCGGCTCTATGACCTGGAGCGGCAGCGCGTGCATGACGCGCGCAGCGCGGACCGCTCGGCGCAGGTGGGTAGCGGCGACCGGTCGGAACGCATCCGGACCTATAACTTCCCGCAAGGGCGCATGACGGATCACCGGATCAACCTGACGCTCTACAAGCTGGATCAGATCATGGGCGGCGACCTCGACGAGGTGATCGACGCGCTCACGGCGGATGCACAGGCCGCGCAGCTTGCGGAGATGGGCGGGTGACGCTGGGTGATCTGGCAGCGCAAGGGGTGGCGGCGCTGGAACGCGCAGGTGTGCCGGGGGCCGCGCGGGATGCGCGGGCCTTGCTGGCCCATGCGGCGGGGATCGCGCCGGGGCGGCTGAGCCTGGCGCTGCGCGACGCAGCGGCAGAGGGGGTGGCCGGTCGGTTCCATGACTTGATCGAGCGCCGGGTGGCACGCGAGCCGGTGGCGCAGATCATCGGCATGCGGGCGTTTCATGATCACGTTTTCCGGGTGACGCGGGATGTTCTGGACCCGCGCCCCGAGACCGAGACGCTGGTGCAGCTGGCCCTGGCCCGGCGGTTCAGGAGGGTTCTGGACCTGGGGACCGGGAGCGGTGCGATCCTGCTGAGCCTGCTGGCGGCGCGGGCCGGGGCGCAGGGTCTGGGCACCGATCTTTCGGCGGCGGCGCTGGACGTGGCAGCGCAGAACGCGGCGCGGCTGGGGCTCGCGGAGCGGGTGACATGGTGCGCGAGCGACTGGTTTTCGGACGTGGCCGGGCGGTTCGACCTGATCGTCAGCAATCCGCCGTACATCGCGGCGCAGGAGATGCCGGGGCTGGCACCGGAACTGGTCCATGAGCCGCGCATGGCGCTGACCGACGAGGGCGACGGGCTGAGCGCCTATCGCGCGATCACGGCGGGGGCCGGGGCATTCCTGGAGCCCGGCGGCTGGCTGATGGTGGAGATCGGACACCGGCAGGGAGAGGCGGTCTCGGCGATGTTCAGGGACGCGGGCCTCGGAAAGGTCACCGTGGCCCCCGATCTGGACGGGCGGGACCGGGTTGTATGCGGGCAAGCGCCGCAATGAGCGGCATTTTCACCCTTTTTCAAGGAATGGGCGGCTAAAATTCGCCGGAAGGGCCGTTTTCCCTTGTACCGGACCATCCGTCATGGTTAGACATAAGGCGTCAGCGCGGTGGAGGCCGTTCCCGGTGGTCCCGCCTGACTTCCAAGCCAACATTTGCCATGCTCTGCGGCCCCGATTGGGCGAGAGCCTGCCAAAGCACCGGCGAGATACACAGCACGAAGGCTGAGCTGCCAGACATGAGATCAAGTAAGTCACGTTCGCGGAACAAGTCGAACCGAAACAGTAACCGGCCCCAGGGCAATGTCATGAACCGCGTGTTCGACAGTTCCGGTCCCGAAGGCAAGGTGCGCGGTACGCCGCAGCAGATCATTGAGAAGTACAACCAGCTGGCGCGGGATGCACAGCTGTCCGGGGATCGGGTTGCGACGGAAAACTTCCAGCAGCACGCCGAGCATTACCTGCGCCTGCTGGGCACGGCACAGCGCGAACAGGATGCCAAGCGCGAGGAGCAGGAGCGCCAGAACCGCGAGCGCCAGGCAGAGCGTGACCGCGAACGCGCCGATCGCCAGGAGCGCGAGTCGAACCCCGGCTCCGATCAGACCGACGCGCCACAGCCCGACGTGGTGGACATGGGTGACGAGCACAGCGGCCTGGTCGAGACGCCCGAAAGCCAACCCGAACCCAAGCGCCGCAAACCGCGCCGCAAGCCCAAGCACGAAGCCGGGACCGGGCAGGGTGGCGAGGCACCGGACGAACCGTCGTCGCCCGAGGCGGCGGAGTAGGCACCCTGGGCCTGGCCCGTTTCGCAGAGCCAACAACAACAGACGTCGCGCCGCGCGCTGCCCCTGCCGGGCGGCGCGTTTGCCTTTGGGCGGGCCATGCGGCGGGCTTTTCCCCGGGAGCATCGCGGCGGCAAAGTCCCAAAAAAAAGGCCGAGCACTAAGCTCGGCCGAAGTCCAACAGGGAGGTATGATGAGTGCACCGCACGCGGCGCTCTCGCCATGATCTGCAGTTAGTCCCGCCGGTTTCTTCGTTCAAGGAAAATAATGTCGCACCCTGAGCAACCCTGTTATGCGTTGCCTACATACCTCAGTATTTGCGGGGCAATTTCACGTTAAAGATGTGGTTCCGGGATCGGAATCTTCGGGGCGATACCTTGCGGCTGAAGCTTGAAATTGCCGATCTCATGACATGAAGTACCCTAATCAACACCCTGTTCTTTCAGTTTCTTTCTGTATTCAATGATCTCTTCCTGCACAAAATCCCGGAACACCGCAATACGTTGGGAATGACGCAGTTCCTCGGGGTAGGCCAGAAACACGGGCACCTCGACCGACTCTATCTCAGGAAGAACGCGCACGAGGTCGGGGAAATCGCGGATGAGGTAATCGGGCAACACCCCTATACCGAGATCATACAGCACGCCCTGAAGCACGCCGAAATAGTTGTTGACCGACAGTGTGGTGTTGGCCCCTTCGGCCATGAGTTCGGAGACCAGTGTCGCGCCGGCCCCGACCTGGGCGGCACTGGGCTTCTGGCAGATCAGGCGGTGGTCGCTGAGATCGGAAGGCACCTGGGGCAGCGCGTGTTTTTCGACATAGCCGGGCGAGGCGTAAAGGCGCATATGCACGGACATGAGCCGCTTGCGGATCAGGTCGGCCTGACTGGGCTCTTTCATGCGGATGGCCACATCCGCCTCGCGCATGGGCAGGTCGAGCACGCGTTCCTCGAGCATGAGGTCGATATTGAGATCGGGGTAGCGCTCGAAAAGCTTGGGCAGGCGCGGGGCCAGCCAGAGCGTGCCGAAGCCCAGCGTGGTGGTCACGCGCAGCTCTCCGTGCACCTCGTCCTCGCTGTCGCGGATACGGGCCGTGGCGGCATCGAGCCGCTTCATCATGGCGCGGGTGGCGTCGAACAGAAGCTCGCCCTGTTCGGTGAGAATCAGGCCGCGCGCGTGGCGGTGAAACAGCGTCGCATCGAGCGAATCTTCCAGCCCGCGGATCTGCCGCGACACCGCCGATTGCGACAAATGCAGCTGATCGCCGGCATGTGTCAGGCTGCCGGCCGCGGCCACCGCGTGAAATATTCTGAGCTTGTCCCAATCCATCTTTGCAACTTTCCGAACCGCACCCCTTGGCGTGACGCAATAGCAAGAAATCCCCCCGCCTGCACGGAGAACCGCGCGGCAGGGGGAGAGAAATTTCTTTGTAGGTCAAAAATTATGACCTATTATGGGGCGGCATTCGGGTTATCTTGACCCATGGGGAGGCACGCGATGAGCAAGCAGGAGATCACCCTTCAGGACCGCTTTGACCTGGACAAGGAGACGGTGCTGCTGAACGGCACCCAGGCGCTGGTCCGGCTGATGCTGATGCAGGCGGCGCGCGACCGGGCGACGGGGCTGAACACGGCCGGCTTTGTCACCGGCTATCGCGGATCGCCGCTGGGGGCCGTGGACATGCAGATGCGCCGGGCCGAGGCGTTGCTGACGCAGGCGCAGGTGCGCTTTGAGGAGGGGTTGAACGAGGACCTCGCGGCCACGGCCCTCTGGGGCAGCCAGCAGGCCGAGCTGCGCGGCGAGGGCAGGTATGACGGCGTATTCGGCCTCTGGTACGGCAAGGGGCCCGGCGTGGACCGCTCGGGCGACGTGATGCGCCACGCCAACATGGCGGGGACCAGCCGATATGGCGGGGTGCTGATGGCCATGGGCGATGACCACACCGGCGAATCGAGCACCGTGCTGCATCAGAGCGAATGGGCGCTGGTTGACGCCTATATGCCGGTGGTCAGCCCTGCGGGCGTGCAGGAAATCCTCGACTACGGGCTCTATGGCTATGCGCTGAGCCGGTTCAGCGGGCTATGGGTGGGTCTCAAGACCATGAAGGACACGGTCGAGGCCACGGCGGTGGTCGATGGCCGGCCGGACCGGGTGGGACTCGTGACCCCTGCCTTCGAAATGCCCGAGGGCGGGCTCAACATCCGGCTGGGTGACACGCCACACGCGCAGGAGGCGCGGATCATCGACTACAAGCGGTTCGCGGCCGAGGCGTTTTCCCATGCCAACGGGATCGACAGGCGCATGGTGGGCAAGCCGGGGGCCAAGATCGGATTTGTCGCGGCGGGCAAGAACTGGCTGGACCTGGTACATGCGATGGACCTTCTGGGGCTGGATGCCGAGGAGGCCGGGCGACTGGGCATCACCACCTACAAGGTGGGGCAGGTGTTTCCGCTGGACATGAAGGGGTTTCACGACTGGGCCGAGGGGCTGGACCTGATCGTTGTGGTGGAGGAAAAGCGCAAGCTGATCGAGATCCAGATCAAGGAGGCGCTGTTCGACGACAACCGGTACCGCGTCTATGGCTGGTACAAGGGCGGCGCGGGCGCGCTGCATCGCGAGGAGCTGTTTCCGACGCGCGGGGCGCTGGATCCGATCCTGATCGCCGAGAAGCTGGGCGCCATTCTGGTCGAGGAGGGGCGTGGCACGGACCGGATCAGGGCCGGGCTGGAGACCCTGGCGGAGGCGCGCAAGGCCGACAATGCCGAGGAGATAGCCAGCCGTCTGCCCTATTTCTGTTCGGGCTGTCCGCATAACTCGTCCACCCGGCTTCCGGAGGGCGCGCGCGCCTATGCCGGGATCGGGTGCCATTACATGGTGCAGTGGATGGACCGGGAGACCACCGGCTTTACCCATATGGGCGGTGAAGGCGCGAACTGGATCGGCGAGGCACCGTTTTCCACGCGCAAGCATGTGTTCCAGAACCTTGGTGACGGGACCTATAACCATTCGGGCGTGCAGGCGATCCGGGCGGCCTTGGCCTCGGGCACGACGATCACCTACAAGATCCTCTACAATGACGCGGTGGCGATGACCGGCGGGCAGCCCAACGAGGGGGGGCTCGATGCGCCGCGGATCGCGGCCGAGCTGAAGGCGATGGGCGTGCGCCATATTGCCGTTGTCTATGACGAGAAGGAGGATGTTGACTTCAAAGCCTTCCCGCAAGGCATCGAGATGTTCGAGCGCGCCGAGCTGATGCCGGTGCAGGAACGGTTCGCCGAAATCGAGGGCGTGTCGGCGATCATCTATATCCAGACCTGTGCCGCCGAGAAGCGGCGCCGGCGCAAGCGGGGGCTATTTCCGGACCCGGACAAGCGTGTGTTCATCAACACGGATGTCTGCGAGGGCTGTGGCGACTGCGGGGTGCAATCGAACTGTGTGAGCCTGGTGCCGGTCGAGACCGAGCTGGGTCGCAAGCGGGCGGTGGACCAGTCGAGCTGCAACAAGGATTTCAGCTGTCTCAAGGGGTTCTGTCCGAGTTTCGTGACGCTTGAAGGCGCGACGATCCGCAAGGAGGCCGCCGCCGAGCTGAGTGTGCCCGATCTGCCCGAGCCCGAGCTGCCGGTGATCGACGGCACGCATAACGTGGTGATCACCGGTGTGGGCGGTACGGGCGTGGTCACGATCGGCGCGGTGCTGGCGCAGGCCGCACAGCTGGATGGCAAGGGGGCCGGCATGATGGAGATGGCCGGGTTGGCCCAGAAGGGCGGCGCGGTGCATATCCATTGCCGCCTGGCCGAGACGCCCGAAGACATCAGCGCCATTCGCGTGGCCACGGGCGAGGCGGATGCGCTGATCGGCGGCGACCTGGTGGTCAGTGCCGGGGCCAGGACGCTGGGGCTGACGCGGCGGGGACGCACGGGCGCGGTGGTCAACAGTCACGAGATCATCACCGGCGACTTTACCCGCGATCCCGAGTTTTCCCTGCCCAGCGACCGGCTGGCGGTGGCACTGGAGGCGCGGCTGGGCGAGGCTGCGGTGCAGATGTTCGATGCCACGGAACTGGCGCGGCACACGATGGGCGATTCGATCTATTCCAACATGATGGTCTTTGGCGCGGCCTGGCAGCGGGGGCTGGTTCCGCTCTCGCGGGCGGCCATTTCCGACGCGATACGCCTCAATGGCGCGGCGGTCGAACGCAACCTGCGGGCTTTCGAGATCGGACGCTGGGCGGCCCATGCGCCCGGGGAGGCGATGGCGCTGATCGCGCCCGGGGTGGTGCGCCTGCCGGGCACGCTGGAGGACAAGATCGCCTATCGCGCGGCTCACCTGGCGACCTATCAGTCGGCGCGGCTGGCCCGGCGCTATCGCAAGCTGGTCGACGGGATCGGGGATGAAGCGCTGCGCGAGGCGGTAGCGAAGGGCTATCACAAGCTCCTGGCCTACAAGGACGAATACGAGGTGGCGCGGCTGTTGCTGACGAGCCGCGACAAGGCGCGGGCCGAGTTTGACGGGGAGTTCCGGATGAGTTTCCACCTCGCACCGCCGCTTCTGGCGAAGAAGGGCGCGGACGGGCGGCCCGTGAAGCGTGCTTTCGGGCCGTGGATGGAGCGGCCGATGCGGGTGCTGGCGCGGATGAAGCGGCTGCGGGGCACGCCGCTGGATGTCTTTGGCTACACCGCCGAGCGGCGCATGGAGCGCGCGCTGATCAAGCAATACGAGGCCGATCTGCGCGAGGTGCTGCCCAGGCTGACGGAGGCCACGCACGAGGCCGTTGTGGCGCTGGCCGAACTGCCGCTGAGCATCCGCGGGTTCGGCCCGGTGAAGGCCGCGAACGAGGCGAAGGCGGCCAGGCAGCGCGAAAGCCTGTTGGCGGTGATCCGGGCCGGGGGTGACGCGGTGCAGACGGCGGCCGAATAGAGGCCGGGTACGGCAGTGAGACACCGCCCTAGGGGCGTGGCGCGGGTTGTGGCCGGTGCGTGCGCGGCAGGGTCCGGGGTGGTGGGGTGAAACCCCACCCTACGGACGTTGGTCCGGTTCGGGGTAGAAGTCCGACCGGCGACGGCGTAAGGCTTCGCAACAGGAAACCAGAGGATCGGGCCGATGGCGGTGGGTATCTTTGACAGTGGCCTTGGCGGGCTGACGGTGCTGGATGCGGTGGAACGGCGGTTGCCGGACCTGCCGCTGGTCTATCTGGGCGACAATGCCAACGCGCCTTACGGTGTGCGCACCTCCGAGGATGTCTATCAGCTGACCCGGGGTCATGTGGAGTACCTGTGGGGACAGGGTTGTGATCTGGTGATCCTGGCCTGCAACACCGCCTCGGCTGCCGCACTTCGGCGGATGCAGGAGGCGGGTGTGCCGCAGGGCAAGCGGGTGCTGGGCGTGTTCGTGCCGCTGATCGAGGCGCTGACCAGGCGGCAATGGGGCGACAATTCCCCGCCGCGCGAGGTGGGGGTGAGCCATGTGGCGCTTTTTGCGACGCCTGCCACGGTGGCGAGCCGGGCATTCCAGCGCGAGCTGGCCTTTCGCGCCATCGGCGTGGATGTGGAGGCGCAGTCCTGCGGCGGCGTGGTCGATGCAATCGAGGAGGGCGACATGATCCTGGCCGAGGCGCTGGTGCGGTCCCATGTGGATGCGCTCAGGCGCAAGATGCCCGCGCCGCAGGCGGCCATTCTGGGCTGTACGCACTATCCGCTGATGGAGGACGTGTTCCAGGCCGCCCTGGGCGAGGATGTGGCGGTGTATTCACAGCCCGAGCTGGTGGCCGAGAGCCTCGCGGACTACCTGGAGCGGCGGCCCGGGATGGCGGGTAACGGCGGCACATCGCGGTTCCTGACCACCGGTGATCCCGCCCGGGTGTCGGACCGTGCGACGCAGTTCCTGCGACGAAACATCCGTTTTGAGCCCGCCTGACAGCACGTCGCATTGAAGCGCCCGTCGCTTTCGCCTACATCCAACGGAACAGGAATGAAAGGGGTCCCCCATGGCCCATAAAATCGCCATTCTCGGTGCGTCCGGCTATACAGGGGCCGAGCTTGTCCGGCTGATCGCCACCCATCCCGGCATGGAGATCGCGGCCCTTGGCGCGAATTCCAAGGCCGGTCAGAGCATGGCCGATGTGTTTCCGCATCTGCGCCATCTGGACCTGCCGGACCTGGTGACCATCGAGGAGGTGGATTTCACGGGCATCGACCTTGTTTTTTGCGCGCTGCCGCATGGGGTCACGCACGGCTTTGCCAAGACCGCGCCGGATCACCTGAAGATCGTCGATCTGTCCGCTGATTTCCGACTGCGCGCGGCGGAGGCCTACAAGCGCTGGTACGGGATCGAGCATACGGCGATGGAGCTTCAGGCGCAGGTTGCCTATGGCCTGCCGGAAGTTTATCGGGACGAGATCGCCAGGGCGAGGATTACCGCGAATACCGGCTGTTACGTGGCCACCACGCTGTTGCCGCTCATTCCGCTGCTGAAGGCGGGTGCGGTGGGCCCGGAAGGCATCGTGGTGGATGCCAAGTCGGGCGTGTCGGGCGCGGGGCGGGGCCTCAACGAGGCGATGCTCTTTGCTGAGGCCAACGAAGGCTTCAAGGCCTACGGCGTGGGCGCACACCGGCATATGGGCGAGCTGGATCAGGAGCTGAGTCGCGCGGCGGACCGCGACGTAACGGCAAGCTTCACGCCGCATCTGCTGCCCATGACACGGGGGATGCAGGCAACGATTTATGCCGCGGGCGACGCGGGCGAGGTGCATGAAGTGCTGGTCGAGCGCTATGCGGATGAGCCTTTCGTGGATGTTCTCGATCCCGGCGCGGTGCCGCAGGTGAACCATGTGCGCGGCTCGAATCTGTGCCGGATCGGCGTGGTAGCTGACCGTGTGCCGGGTCGCGTCATTGTCCTGTCGGTGCTCGACAATCTGATGAAGGGTGCCAGCGGGCAGGCGGTGCAGAACGCCAACCTGATGCTGGGCCTTGACGAGACGGCGGGGCTGATGCTTGCGCCGGTTTTCCCATGAGGAGGTGGGCATGGCCTTGAAAACACTCAAAAAGAGACGCCGCATCCAGGTGATCGCGCTGGCGGTCTTTGCGCTAGTGGCCAGTTTCACGGCCTTCTACCTCGCCGCGCCCAACGCGTTGCAGTATTTCCGCTCACCCAGCGAGGTGATCGCCGAGCCGCCGCCTCCGACGGAAGTGTTCCGCATCGGCGGGCTGGTCGAGGAGGGCAGCATCCGGCGCGGCGAGGGCGCAGCGATGTGGTTCAGTGTGACTGATGGTGGCGCTGTGGTGGAGGTGGAATATGTCGGCATCCTGCCGGACCTCTTCGAGGAAGGTCAGGGTATGGTCGGCACCGGCACTTTTGACGGCAAGGTGTTCCGCGCGCAGGAAATCCTGGCCAAGCATGACGAGGAATACATGCCCAAGGAAGTGATGGACGCGCTCAAGGAGCAGGGCGTCTATCAGGACCAAACGGGCGGTTAGCTCATGGCGTGTTAACGGCTCCGCGCCAGACTGTCCCGCGATGTGATCAAAGCGAGGGCTGTCATGCCGAGTGTGACCGAGATTGCGCGCGAGATCGTGGCGCGCGAAGGCGGGTTCGTGAACGATCCCGATGACCCGGGCGGTGCCACGAAATTCGGTGTCACCATCCATACGATGCGGCGGCTGGGGCTGGACCTGAACAACGACGGTCGGGTGAACGTGGCAGATGTGCGCAGGCTCACACGCGCGCAGGCCGAAGAGATTTTCATCGAACACTACTTTCGCCGTCCCGGCATTGCGCGCCTGCCCGAGATGCTGCAGGCCAGCGTGTTCGACATGTTTGTGAACGCAGGCGCCAACGCGGTGCGCATTCTGCAGCGGTTGCTTGTGCAAATGGGTCAGGACGTGGTGGTGGATGGCGTCATCGGGCCGCAAACCGTGCAGGCGGCACAGGCCGCCGCGCGTGCCGCACCCGAATATATCGCTGACGCCTACGGGATCGCGCGGCGCAACTACTACTTCCGTCTTGCCGACCGGCGACCGGCCTCGCGCAAATACGCGCGCACCCGGGCAGGTGGCAAGGGCGGGTGGATCCGGCGGGCCGAAGCGTTCATCAGCCCGCAATTTCATCTCGGCGAGGCGGAGTTTCGCGAAAGGGTATCGTCATGGGGCTGATCGGGCAGATTTTCACGCTGATCTTTGGCGGCGGGCGCAACGCGATCCGCGAAACGGCGGAGGTGTTTCGCGAAAACGCCGAGGGCGCGGGCGTGCGCGAGGCCGGGCTCCGGCAGGCGGTGATGCAACAGTTCGCGGCCGAGTTCTCGCGGGCCGAACGCGGCTGGTTCGACCGGCTGATGGATGCGATCAACCGCATTCCGCGCCCGGCGCTGGCCCTGGGCACGCTGGCGCTGTTTTTGTCGGCGATGTTCGATCCGATCTGGTTCTCGGCCCGGATGCAGGGCATCGCGCTGGTGCCGCAGCCCCTGTGGTGGCTGCTGGGGGTCATCGTCTCGTTCTACTTCGGGGCGAGGCATCAGCAGAAGAACCAGGACTTCCAGCGCTCGCTGGCGCAGACCATGGCGCGCGCGCCGCAGGTCATGGCCAATATCGAGGCGCTGGGAATGCTGGGTGCCGGATCGCCCGGCGTGGCGCAGGCCGAGCCGGATGCCGAGACCACGCTGGAGGCCACGCGCCCCGAAAGCAACCCCGCGCTGGAGCGCTGGCGGCAACAGGCTCTCTGATCCGCGGGAACGGCGCGCGCCATGTCCTGTACCGCGCACGGCCCCGGGACCGGCGAAAGGGCGGACCGAGGCGCTCTCGACGCGACGACCTGCTCCAGGCCTTTGCCTTTGTGAACGCTTCGGTTTAGACCGGGTTCAGATGCGGCAAGGGAGGTCTGTGCCCCGTGAAGGACTATGAAACGATCACGCTGACGATCGAGGCGGATGTGGCGGTGCTGACGCTGGCGCGCCCGGACCGCATGAACGCGCTGAACACCCAGATGCGTGCCGAAATCACCCATGCCATGACCCATGCGGGCAAGACTGCGCGCGTCGTGGTGCTGACCGGCCAGGGCCGGGCGTTCTGTTCGGGGCAGGACCTGGGCGACGGGGTCAATGTCGCCTCGCTCGACCTCGAGCGCGTGCTGCGCGAGGAATACGTGCCGATGCTGCACGCGATCGGCGGATGCCCGGTGCCGACGATCAGCGCGGTGAACGGGCCGGCGGCGGGGGCGGGGGCGAATCTCGCGCTGGCGGCGGATGTCGTGATCGCGAGCGACAGCGCCTATTTCCTGCAGGCCTTCACGCGGATCGGGCTCATTCCGGATGCGGGCGGGACCTATTGGCTGCCGCGCCAGATGGGGGCGGCCAAGGCGATGGGGGCGGCGCTGTTTGCCGAGCCGATCAGCGCCAGACAGGCCAGCGACTGGGGCATGATCTGGGAGGCGGTCGAGGAGGACCGTTTCGACGCCCATTGGCGCGCGCGGGCGGCCAAGCTCGCCAAGGGGCCGACGGCGGCTTATGCGGAGCTGAAAACGGCGATCCGGTCCTCGTGGGACAATGACCTCGAAGCGCAATTGACGCTTGAGGCGCAGTTGCAGGGGCAATGCGGCAAGACGCGGGATTTCAGGGAGGGCGTGGTGGCGTTCCTGGAGAAGCGCGACGCCCAGTACGAGGGGCGCTAAGTGCCGCGCGCAGGGTCATGCCACGCAAAAGGGCCGCACCGGGCGGCCCTTGTCGCGAGGTCAGGCGTCGCGCCTAGCGATTTTCGATGTCCACGTAACTGCGCAGTGTCTCGCCCTGATAGAGCTGCCGCGGACGGCCGATCTTGAGCTGCGGATCGGCGATCATTTCCTTCCACTGCGAAATCCAGCCCACCGTGCGGCTGACCGCAAAGATGGGCGTGAACATCGAGGTGGGAAAGCCCATCGCCTCAAGGATGATGCCCGAGTAGAAATCGACGTTCGGGAAGAGTTTCTTCTCGGCGAAATACGGGTCGGCCAGCGCCTGTGTCTCCAGCTCCTTGGCGACCTGAAGCGTCGGATTGTCCTCGACGCCCAAAAGCTCGAGCACCTCGTCGGCGGATTGCTTCATCACCTTGGCGCGCGGGTCGAAATTCTTGTAGACGCGGTGGCCGAAGCCCATCAGGCGGAAATCGTCATCCTTGTCCTTGGCGCGGGCGATGTATTCGGGGATGCGGTCCACGGTCCCGATCTCGCGCAGCATTTCCAGGCAGGCCTGGTTGGCGCCGCCATGGGCGGGGCCCCAGAGACAGGCAATGCCGGCGGCGATGCAGGCAAACGGGTTGGCGCCCGAGCTTGAGGCCAGCCGCACGGTCGAGGTCGAGGCGTTCTGTTCGTGATCCGCGTGCAGGGTGAAAATCCGGTCCATCGCACGGCTCAGGATCGGGTTCACCTCGTAGTCTTCGCTGGGGACGGCAAAACACATGCGCAGGAAGTTGGACGCATAATCCACGTCGTTGCGCGGATAGATGAAAGGCTGCCCGATCGTGTATTTGAAGGCCATGGCGGCAATGGTCGGCATCTTGGCAATCATGCGGATCGAAGCGACTTCGCGCTGCCAGGGATCGTTGATGTCGGTGCTGTCGTGGTAGAACGCGCTGAGCGCGCCCACGACGCCGACCATGATGGCCATGGGGTGGGCATCCCGGAGGAAGCCGCGGAAGAGAAAGTGCATCTGTTCGTGCAGCATCGTGTGATTGGTCACACGGCTTTCGAAATCCTCGAGCTGCGCCGCCGAGGGCAGTTCGCCATAGAGCAGCAGGTAACAGACTTCGAGGTAATGCGATTTTCCGGCCAGTTGATCGATGGGGTAGCCGCGATGCAGCAATTCGCCCTTGCCGCCGTCGATGAAGGTGATCGTGCTGTCGCAGGAGGCGGTGGAGGTGAAGCCCGGATCGTAGGTGAACACGCCCGCCTGCCCATAGAGCTTGCGGATGTCGATCACGTTCGGACCGGCGGAGGGGGCCAGGATCGGCAATTCGTATGTGTTGCCCTCGATCTCGAGTTTCGCGGTCTTGCCGGTATCAGCCATTCTCTCACTCCTCCGTCATGTCGCGCGCATTCTGATCAGCGCAGTCCTAGTACACAAGCCTTTACAACATGGTTAACGGGTCTGATCAGACAGCGCCCGCGCCTGCTTCGCCCAGCCGGGCGAGGGTTTCCTCGCGTCCCAGCACGAGCATCATGTCGAACACGCTTGGTGTTGCGGTACGGCCTGCCAGCGCCGCCCTGATGGGGCCCGCAAGTTTGCCGAATTTCAGATCATGCGCCTCCGCAACCTGCATGGCAACGGCCTCGAGATCGTCTCGGGACCAGTTAGCATTTCGCAGCTGCGGCGTCAATTCAGATAGTATACCACGGGATACCGAATCCAGTTGCGCGGCGGCCTTCTCCGTCATTTCAACCGGGCGGGATGTGATGATAAAGTGAGCTTTTTCCGTAAGTTCCGGGAAGGATTTCGCGCGCTCCTTGAGGCAGTACATGCCTCGTTCGAGCAGGGTCAAAATCGCGTCCGAAAAGGGTTGGGCGCCGGTTGCCGCGCGAAATGCCTGCCATTCATGCAGCAGCGCAGCATCCTCCATGGCGGCGATGTGCTGTCCGCAGAGGTTCTCGAGCTTTCTGAAGTCGAGCCGGGCGGGGGATTTGCCGATACCTGCGAGGTCGAACCATTCCTGAGCCTGGGCGTCGGAAAAGAACTCGTCATCGCCATGGCTCCAGCCCAGCCGGGTGAGATAGTTGCGCATTCCCGCCGCCGGGTAGCCCATGTCGCGATACTCCTCGACACCGAGCGCGCCGTGGCGCTTGCTGAGTTTCTTGCCGTCGGGGCCATGGATCAGCGGGATATGGGCATAGACCGGCAGCGGCCATTCCATCGCGGTGTAGATCAGCATCTGGCGCGCGGCGTTGTTGAGGTGATCGTCGCCGCGGATCACATGGGTCACGCCCATGTCATGATCATCCACCGCCACGGCCAGCATGTAGACCGGCGTGCCGTCCGAGCGCAGCAGCACCATGTCGTCGAGCTGATCGTTGCGGATCGTCACCTCGCCCTGCACCTCGTCGCGGATCACGGTGCTGCCCTCGCGCGGGGCCTTGATGCGGATGACGAAGGGTGCCTGGGGATGCGTGGCCGGGTCGGCATCGCGCCAGGGGCTTTGAAAGAGCGTCGAGCGGGCGGCGTCGCGGGCGGCGTCGCGGAAGGCCTGGATGTCCTCCTGAGTGGAGAAACATTTATAGGCTTTTCCTGTGCTTAGAAGGTGATGTGCAACCTCCGAATGGCGCCCGGCGCGGGCGAACTGGCTGATGGCCTCGCCGTCGTGGTCCAGCCCCAGCCAGGCCAGCCCGTCGAGGATCGCACGGGTCGCCTCGGGGGTCGAGCGGGCGCGGTCCGTGTCCTCGATCCTGAGCAGGAATTTTCCGCCACGTCCGCGCGCGTAAAGCCAGTTGAAAAGTGCGGTGCGCGCGCCGCCGATATGCAGATAACCGGTCGGAGAGGGCGCAAAACGGGTCACGACGTGCTGGGTCATGGGGCAGCATTAACCTTTCGGTAACGATGAGGGGCGTAGCATTCCGGCCTGTCTAAAGCGTTTTGCGCGGCTTGAAAAACGGGAAATGCCGCGCGGAACGAATTGGGGCCATTGCGACGGAGGGAACGTGGCCGTCCTGATCAGAGTTAGGGAAGTGTTGCAGGCGCAGCGCGGGCATCTGTTCGGCTGGGTGCCGGTGTGCCTGGCCATCGGGATCGGTATCTATTTCGCGCTCGGGTTCGAGCCGTCGCCGATGCTGCTGGGGCTGAGCGGAGCGGGCGGCGTGGCGCTGGTGCTGCTGGCGCGGTTCGTGCCGGGCGTCGGGCCGGTTCTTGTCGGCTGCGGGCTGTTGGCCATCGGGGTGGCGCTGGCCGGCGGGCGGGCGCATTTGGTCAAGGAGCCGGTGCTGAGCTTTCGCTATTACGGCCCGGTCGAGGGGCGGATCGTGGGCATCGACCGGTCGTCCAGCGACGCGCTGCGGCTGACACTGGACCGGGTGGTTCTGTTCAACATGCCGCCCGGGCGCACGCCCACGCGGGTGCGGATCGCGCTGCACGGCGCGCTTGCGGGCTCCGAGCCGATGCCGGGCATGACGGTCATGACCACGGCGCATCTGGCCCCGCCGGGCGGGCCGGTCGAGCCCGGAGGCTTTGATTTCCAGCGCCATGCCTGGTTCCAGCGGCTGGGTGCGATCGGCTATACCCGAATGCCGGTCCTGGCGCTCGAGCCGCCGGACGGGTCGCGCCCCACATTCGCGGCGCGCATGGCCCTGTCGCGACACGTGCAGGCGCGGCTGCCGGGCGAGGCGGGGGCCTTTGCCGCGGCCATCATGACCGGAGACCGCGCGGGGATGAGCCAGGAGACGCTCAAGGCGCTGCGGGTGTCCAACCTGGCGCATCTGCTGGCCATTTCGGGGCTGCATATGGGGCTGCTCGCGGGGTTCCTCTTTGCCGCGTCCCGGCTGTTGCTGGCGGCGATCCCCTGGGTCGCCTTGCGCTGTCCGGTCAAGAAGACCGCCGCGCTGATCGCCCTGGCCGGTGCGGCGGGGTACCTGGCGCTGTCGGGCGGCAACGTGGCGACCGAGCGGGCCTTCGTGATGGTTGCGGTGATGCTGAGCGCGATCCTCTTTGACCGTCGCGCGCTGAGCCTGCGCTCGGTCGCCCTGGCGGCGGTGATCGTGCTGGTGCTGCGGCCCGAGGCGCTTCTGGGACCGGGGTTCCAGATGTCCTTTGCGGCCACGACGGCGCTGGTGGCGGTGTTCGAATGGATGAGCCGCAGGCCGCGCCCGCCGGGGCCGGGATGGGCGCAGCCGGTGGTGACGGTGGTGATCTCGTCCTTTGTCGCGGGGCTGGCCACGGCACCCTTTGCGGCGGCGCATTTCAACCAGATCGCGCATTACGGCCTGGCGGCGAACCTGCTGAGCGTGCCGCTGATGGGGGCGCTGGTGATGCCGGCGGCGGTTCTGAGCGCCAGCCTGATGCCGTTTGGCCTTGAGGGGATCGGGCTTTGGGCAATGGGGCTGGGGCTCGACTGGATCCTTGGCGTGGCGCGGTTCTTTTCCGGGCTGGACGGGGCGCGGGGCACCGTGCCGCGGCCGGGGATGATGGTGCTGCCGGCGCTGGCCCTGGGCGCGCTTTTCGTGGTGCTGTGGCAGGGGCGGAGCCGGGTGCTGGGCGCGGTGCCGCTGGTGCTGGCGCTGGTGCTCTGGGGGCAGGGGGAGCGGCCCGATGTGCTGATCTCGGAGGACGGCAAGCTGGTGGGGGTGATGACCGACGCAGGCCGCGCGCTGAGCCGCGAGCGCGGCACCGGCTTTGTGGCGCGCAACTGGCTGGAGAATGATGGCGACGCGGCCGAACAGGCCGAGGCCGCGACGCGGTGGGACAAGGTCGCGACCGGCGCGTTGCCGGGCGGTTTCGAGGTGATCCCGGTGAGCGGCAAACGCGCCGTGCAGGCGTTTGACAGCTGCCCCGCGACCGCGCTGGTGGTGATGTCGGCCGCCCCCGAGGTCGAGGGGCTGCCCTGCCGCATCCTGTCGCCGAAAGAGCTGCGCGAGACGGGGGCGGTGGCGCTCTATCTGGGGGACGGCGCGCCCAAAATGATCACCGCGCGCCAGGTATCGGGCGCGCGGCTGTGGAATTCCGGGTCTGGTCGCGGTCAGTAGGTGCGGATCAGCCCGACCAGCTTGCCCTGAACCTTGACCTTGTCATCGGGCAGAACGCGGGTCTCGTAGGCCGGGTTCGCGGCCTCCAGCGCAATCGCCCCGCCCCGGCGGAAGAAGCGTTTCAGCGTGGCCTCCTGATCCTCGACCAGGGCCACGACGATGTCGCCATTGTCGGCCGTCCTGCCCTCGCGGATCACCACGATGTCGCCATCGTTGATGCCTGCGTCGATCATGGAATCGCCCTTGACTTCGAGGGCATAATGCTCGCCCGAGCCCTTGATCATCGAGCCGGGCACCGCGACGTTGTGGGAGGCATGGGAAATCGCTTCGATCGGGACACCGGCGGCGATGCGGCCCATGACGGGCAGTTCCATCGCGTGCACCTCGACCGGTTGGGCATTGGCGGGCTGGGCGGCATCGGGCCGGTCGCCTTCGATCACCCGGGGGGTGAAGCCATGGGCGGGTGCACCGCCGAGGGTTTCGGGCAGTTTGACGATCTCGAGCGCCCGGGCGCGATGCGCGAGGCGGCGGATGAAGCCGCGTTCCTCGAGTGCCGTGATCAGGCGGTGGATGCCGGATTTGGACCGCAGGTCCAGCGCCTCCTTCATTTCGTCAAAGCTGGGCGGGACACCATCGCGCTGCACGCATTTGTTGATGTAGTCCAGCAGATCGAGTTGTTTCTTGGTCAGCATCGGCCTTCTCTCCGTCAGTGCGCATAGCTCATGCGTGATTTCCTTTTGTTCTACGCATGTTCCCGTTTTGTGTCAACAGGCGGGCCGATGTGTGCTCAGAGCGGGATGTAGTCCGCGGGCTCACCTGCCTTGCGCGCGGGATCGTTGACGGGACGGATCAGAAGCGCGTTGGCGCGCGACAGAACGGTCAGAAGCGCGCTGTCCTGGCGGTCGGCGGGGGTGATGCCGGTGCCATCGACGCGCGCGCGCATGTAGTGCTCGCGCGCGCCGTTGGGGCCGACATCCGTGGCCAGCGTTGCGGCAAGACGGGGGGCGGGGGCGGCTCCCAGCCCCTGCAGGGCGCGGATCATCGGGATCAGGAAGAGCCGGCCACAGACCAGCGCCGAGACCGGGTTGCCCGGCAGACCGATCATTGCTGCATCGCCCATGCGGCCCGCCATCAGCGGTTTTCCGGGGCGCATGGCGATCTTGTAGAAGCTGCGGTCCAGCCCCGCGTCCTGTGCCACCTTGCCCACGAGGTCATGATCCCCCACCGATGCGCCGCCGATGGTGACGATGATGTCCGCACCCCTGGCCAGATCGAACGCCATGCGCAGCGAGTTTTCAGTGTCCCGCGCGATGGGCAGGAGGCGCGCGGTGGCGCCTGCGGCCTCGACCATGGCGTGCAGGCCGAAGCTGTTGGAGGCGATGATCTGGTCGGGGCCGGGGTCCTCGCCGGGCATCACCAGCTCGTCCCCGGTGGCGATGAGTGCCACGGTGGGCGGACGCGTGACGGGGATGTCGGCGCAGTTCATCGAGGCCAGAAGGGCAATGTCCGACGGGGTGAGTTCGCGGGGGGCCTGGAGCGTGTCGCCGGAGCGGAAATCGGCCCCCGCGGGGCGGACATGGGGTTTGTCTTCGGGCGTGTCGGTCAGGCTGATGCGGCCGCCCTCGCGGGTCACGTCCTCCTGGATCACCACATGATCGGTGCCCGCGGGAAGGGGCGCGCCGGTGAAGATGCGCACGGCCTCTCCGGGATTGGCGACGCCCGCAAAGCCGTGCCCGGCGGCGGCCTCGCCGATCACGGTGAAGGTGGCGCCGGGGGCGACCTCGGCCCCGCGCAGGGCATAGCCATCCATGGCGGAGGCCGCGAAAGGCGGCTGATCACGGGTGGCGGCGACAGGGTGGGCCAGCACGCGGCCCGCGGCGCGGGTCAGGGGCACGGTTTCGGATGGCAGCGGGGAGACCAGCGCAAAAAGGTGGCCGAGCGCCTGTTCAACGGTGATCATTCCGCCTCGTAACGGCCTGATTTGCCGCCATCTTTCAGGATCACGCGGATGCCGCCGATCTGCATGGTCTTGTCCACGGCCTTGAGCATGTCGTAGATCGTGAGCCCGGTGACCGAGACCGCCGTGAGCGCCTCCATCTCGACGCCGGTCTGGCCGGTGGTCTTGACCGTGGCGTCGATCAGCACGCCGGGCAGCTCGGTGTCGAACATGAACTCGACCGAGACCTTGGTCACCGGCAGCGGGTGGCACAGGGGGATGAGGTCGGGCGTCTTCTTTGCGGCCATGATGCCGGCAAGCCGCGCGACGGCCAGAACGTCCCCTTTCTTGGCATTGCCTTTTCGAACGATCTCAAGGGTTTGTTCGGTCATCTTCACGTGGCCCTTGGCGGTGGCAACGCGGGGCGTGACGGGCTTGTCCGAGACGTCGACCATATGTGCGTCGCCCTTGCCGTCGAAATGCGTGAGGCCCGACATCTCAGTAGCCACCGGCGCGAAGCGGATTGGCCAGCAGCGTGCGGGTGGCCAGCGCCACGTCCTGCTGCCGCATCAGCGCCTCGCCGATGAGAAAGTTGCGCGCGCCGTAGCGGGCCATCTCGGCCAGATCGTCGGGCGTGAAGAGGCCGCTTTCGCACACAACCATGCGATCAGCCGGGACATGCTTGATCAGCGTGCGGGTTGTGTCGAGCGTGGTCTCGAATGTGTTCAGGTCACGGTTGTTGATGCCGATCATGGGCGATTTGAGCCGCGCGGCGCGCTCCAGTTCGTCGGCATCGTGGATTTCGAGCAGCACGTCCATGCCCCAGTCCATCGCAGTGTCCTCAAGCTCGGCTGCCAGCGTATCGTCGACGCTGGCCAGGATGATCAGGATACAGTCGGCCCCAAGCGCGCGGGCCTCGACCACCTGATAGGGGTCATACATGAAATCCTTGCGCAGGGCGGGCAGGTCACAGGCCTCGCGGGCCCGGGTCAGGAACGCCTTTTCGCCCTGAAAACTGGGCGTATCGGTCAGCACCGAAAGGCAGGTCGCGCCGCCGTCCTCGTAGGCCCGAGCCAAAGCCTCGGGGTCGAAATCCTCGCGGATAAGGCCCTTGGAGGGGCTGGCTTTCTTGATCTCGGCGATGAGGCCGTAGTCGATCTTGGACGCCTCGACCAATGCCTCGTGAAAGCCGCGCGGGGCCGTCTGGGCACGTGCGGCGGTCTCGACCTCTTCAAGCGGCGCCGCGGCCTTGTCGGCGGCAATCTCCTCGAGCTTGTAGGTCTTGATCTTGTCGAGAATTCTGGGCGTGCTCATGATCCTGTCCAATCCAACGGGGGCTCCCCCCGACTCATAAGCCAGTCGTTGACGCGACTAAAGGGGCGGGAGCCGAAAAAACTGTGATAGGCCGAGAGCGGCGAGGGGTGCGAGGTCTCGATGCGCAGGTGATCGGGGTTTTTCATGCGCGCGGCAAGCCGCTGTGCGTGGCGGCCCCAGAGAAGCAGGGCGCGGGGCCGGCTGTCGAGCGTATCAAGCACTTCGTCCGTCAGCGCGCGCCAGCCGATGTCGAGATGCCCGCCGGCCTCGCCCGCAGGCACGGTGAGCGCGGTGTTGAGCAGCAGAACACCTTGATCGGCCCAGTTCTGAAGGTTGCCGTTTGCCGGGGCGGACCCGATATCCGCCTGCATCTCCTTGTAGATGTTGCGCAGCGAGGCGGGCAGGGGTGTCACATCCGGCGCGGTCGAAAAGGCCAGGCCATTGGCATGACCGGGGGTCGGATAGGGGTCCTGGCCCAGCACGATCACGCGCACCCTGTCGGGCGGGCAGGCGGCCAGGGCGGCAAAGATGCGGGCCCGGGGCGGCAGGATCCGACGCGGATCATCCTCCAGCGCGGTTTTCAGCGCGGGCCAGTGATCGGAGAAAAACCGCAGGTGGTCCCAGGCGGACGGCAGGCTCATGCGGCCGCGCTGGTGATCCGCGCCAGCATGTCGAGGGCGCGTTTGGCGGCCCCGCTGTCGAGGCTTTCGCGGGCCATTTCGACGCCGTCCGCAAGGGTTGCCGCCTTGTCCGCCACCACGAGGGCGGCCGCGGCATTGAGCAGCACCGCGTCGCGATACGCCCCCGGCGCGCCCTCCAGAAGCGCGCGGAAGGCGGCGCCGTTCTCTTCGGGCGTGCCACCGAGGATAGCCTCGAACGGATGCACGGGCAGGCCCGCCTCTTCGGGGTGCAGTTCGCGGTCCGTGACGCTGCCATCGGTGTCCAGCGCAGCAATCCAGCTGACCCCGGTGATGGTCAGCTCGTCGGTGCCGTCGCTGCCATGCACGAGCCAGGCCTTTTCCGAGCCAAGCGCGGCCAGGGTTTCGGCCATGGGGCGGATCATCTCGCGGGCAAAGGCCCCGGTGAGCTGGCGTTTGACACCCGCGGGGTTGGTCAGCGGCCCCAGGATGTTGAAGATCGTGCGCGTGCCCAGCTCGGCCCGGGTCGGCATGACATGGGCGATGGCCGGGTGGTGCATGGGCGCCATCATGAAGGCAATGCCGGCCTCTTTCAGAGCCTTTTCAACCACTTCAGGTCCGACCATCACGTTGACGCCCATCTGGGTCAGCGCATCGGCGGCCCCGGATTTCGAGCTGAGATTGCGGTTGCCATGCTTGGCCACGGGTACGCCCGCGCCCGCCACCACAAAGGCCGTGGCGGTGGAGATGTTCAGCGTGCCCTTGCCGTCACCCCCGGTGCCGACGATGTCCATCGCGCCCTCGGGCGCGCGCACGGCGCGGCACCTGGCGCGCATGACAGCGGCGGCGGCGGCGTATTCATCCACTGTCTCGCCACGCGTGCGCAGCGCCATGAGCAGACCGCCGATCTGCGAGGGTGTTGCCTCGCCCTCAAACAGGATGTCGAAGGCGGTTTCAGCCTCGGCGCGCGTCAGCGCGCGATCGGCGGCCGCCCCGATCAGCGGTTTCAGCGCGTCGCTCATGCTGCGGCGCCTTTTGGGGCGGGCATCATGTCGAGGAAGTTCCTGAGGAGCGCGTGGCCATGCTGGGAGGCGATGGATTCGGGGTGGAACTGCACGCCGTGGATCGGCAGGTCCTTGTGCTGAAGCCCCATGATCGTGCCGTCCTCAAGCTCGGCTGTGACCTCGAGCACGTCCGGCAGGCTGTCGCGGTCGACCACGAGCGAGTGATAGCGCGTGGCCTCGAAGGGCGACGGCAGACCGGCAAAAAGCCCGACGCCCTTGTGCATAATCATCCCCATCTTGCCATGCACGATTTCGGAATGGCGCACCACCTTTCCGCCAAAGGCCTGTCCGATGGCCTGATGGCCGAGGCAGACCCCCAGAAGCGGCGTGCGCGTCTCGGCGGCCGCTTGTGTCAGCGCAAGGCATATGCCCGCCTGATCCGGGTCGCAGGGTCCGGGCGAGAGCAGGATCGCATCCGGGCGCATCCCCATCGCGTCCTGCACGTTCAGCGCGTCGTTGCGGCGGACCACGACCTCGGCCCCAAGCTCGCCCACGTAATGCACGAGATTGTAGGTAAAACTGTCATAGTTGTCGATCAGCAGCAGCATGGACACGGGCTTTCCATCGGTTCATTTCGGGGCTGGAGGCCGGGCCCCCGGTCGCGGTATACTTGTTCAGGCTTCTCGGCAGGCCGTCAAGGGGCGCGGGTCCGGAGCGGGAAAAAAACAAAGGGGCGACACGAGCATGGCACGAAAGTTCATAGCCGGTATCCTGGCGGGCACCGTGGTGTCGGGACTGGGGCTGAGCGCGGCCTCGCTGATGACGGATTTGCCGGGGGAGGGTGCGCCGCAGGCCGGCGAGGCGTCGGTTCCGGCGGGATCGGAGTTCAACCAGTCCCGCGAGGATGGCGAGGCGGTTCTGCCCGGGGCCAGCGGCGCGACCGAGACCGGCACCGCGCCGGAGATGGACGTGCCTGAACCCGATGACCTGAGCCCCCTGGATGGCGCGGATACCGAACCGGCCGCCCAACCCCAGGCCGACATGTCCGGGACCGAGATGACCGCCCCGGACGAGGGCGAGCAAAGCGCCCTGGCCCTTGCAGAGGACGATCCGGTGCTGCCCGGCCCGCAGGCCGACGCGCCGCCGGCGCCTGCCGGCGAGGAAGACCTCTCGATCTCGACCGACCCCGCGCAGCCCGCCACGCCCGAAGTCGACGGGGAAAGCGGGGCCTTTCCCAGCGACGAGGTGGCCGAAGCCGCAGTGACCCCCGACGCGAGCACCGGCGAGGCGACACCTGACGTGCCGGATGACGCAACGGATGACGCAGCGGGCGAGGCACCGGCGGACGACGATGCGTCCGGGGAGGCCGCGAACGCGCAAGCGCAAACCGAGGATGTCGCCGCGCTGCCCGGATCCGAGCCGGAGCCGGACGAGCCGTCAGGCACGGTCGGCAACCTTGCCGAAAACGTCGAGACGGGGCGTCTTCCATCAATTTCGGACGACGCGGACACCGAGGCCGAACCGGCCGTGTCCGCGGGGGGCGAAGAGGACCTGGCCGCGGATGCCCCCCCCGAAGCATTGCCCGCGCTCGAGGCCTTTGCGGCACCCTTCGAGAACCCCGAAGGCAAGCCCTTGATGTCGATCGTGCTGATCGATGACGGCTCTTCGCCGATCGGGCTGGATGCGCTTTCGGCCTTTCCCTATCCGCTGAGCTTTGCGCTCGATCCCACGGATGCGGCCGCCACCAGGGCGATGAAGGATTACCGCGCGGCGGGGTTCGACGTCCTGGTGTTGGCCGATCTGCCCGAGGGGGCTTCGGCAACCGACACCGAGACCGCGATGCAGGTGATCCTGGACAGGGTGCCCGAAGCGGTGGCTGTCATAGAAGGCACCCAAACCGGTGTGCAATCCAGCCGCGAAGCCGCCGAGCAGCTGGCACCGATCCTGCTGGAAACCGGCCACGGGCTGGTGCTGTTTTCCAAGGGGCTGGACACGACCGGCAAGCTGATTTCCCGCGAGGGCGTGCCCACGGCGATGGTGTTCCGCGATTTCGACGGCAATGATCAGAATGCCACGGTGATCCGCCGGTTCCTCGACCAGGCGGCCTTCAAGGCGGGCCGCGACGAGGGGGGCGTGATCATGCTGGGGCGGCTCCGGGCCGAAACGGTGAGCGCTCTGCTGATCTGGGGGCTGCAGGATCGGGCCAGCCAGATCGCGCTGGCGCCGGTGTCGGCGGTATTGCGAAACGCGGCCGACCAGTAACGCCCCGGATCAGGAGCGCTTGCTGCCGCCTGACTTCATCTTTCCGAAAATACTCTGGGGGTTCGGGGGCAACGCCCCCGACCGGTCGACGCGCGGAAGGCGCGGCGAAACCCCCAAGCTGCAAGAGTTGACCGCACAGTCACCACCCGGGCGGGGCCGAACCCGCGCGCCATCTGCCCGGTGCCAGCCCGTCGAGGCTCCAGTCGCCTATGGACCAGCGCACCAGCCGCAGGGTGGGGTGGCCGACATGGGCGGTCATGCGCCGGACTTGGCGGTTGCGGCCCTCCGAGATGGTGAGCCTCAGCCAGGTATCGGGGATGGATTTGCGCACCCGGATGGGCGGATCGCGCGGCCACAGGTCGGGCGGCGGCGCGATGCGCGTGGCCTGCGCCGGGCGGGTCGGGCCGTCCTTGAGCGTCACGCCGCCGCGCAGCGCCGCGAGAGCGTCCTCATCCGGTTCACCCTCGACCTGCACCAGATAGGTCTTGGCCGCCTTGTGGCGCGGGTCGCTGATCCGGGCCTGGAGTTTGCCATCATCGGTCAGAAGCAGCAGGCCCTCGCTGTCGCGATCCAGTCGGCCAGCGGGGTAGATTCCGGGGATGTCGATAAACTCCGAGAGCGTGGCGCGCGGGGAGCCTTCCGTGCCCTTGTCGGTGAATTGTGACAGGACGCCGTAGGGTTTGTTGAACAGGATCAGGCGGGTCATGGACGTGGCGATGGGGTGAACCCCACCCTACGTGTTTCCATCGCCGGAAAAGCGCGCCGCATCGGCGGCGGCGCGGCGGATGGCGTTGGATTTGTGCACGGTCTCCATGTACTCGGCCTCGGGATCACTGTCATAGACGACGCCGCCGCCAGCCTGGATATAGAGCTTTTCGTCCTGCACGACAGCGGTGCGCAGCGCGATGCAGACATCCATGTCGCCATTCGCGCTGAAATACCCGACACCGCCGCCATAGACGCCGCGCTTTTCCGGCTCCAGCTCGTCGATGATCTCCATGGCACGCACCTTGGGGGCACCGGACACGGTCCCCGCAGGCAGGCCCGCCAGAAGCGCCGAGAGCGCGTCCTGCCCGGGCGCCAGTTCACCCACCACGTTGGACACGATATGCATCACATGGCTGTAGCGTTCGACGATGAATTCCTCGGTCGGGCGCACGGTGCCGACCCTGGACACCTTGCCGGTATCGTTGCGGCCCAGATCGAGCAGCATCAGGTGTTCGGCCAGCTCCTTCTGGTCGGCCATCAGGTCGGCCTCGAGCGCGCGATCCTCTTCGGGCGTGGCGCCGCGCGGACGCGTGCCCGCGATGGGGCGGATCGTGACCTCGTTGCCGAAGACGCGCACCAGGATTTCCGGGCTGGCCCCGATCACCTGGAAACCGCCGAAATTGAAGTAGAACATGAAGGGCGAGGGGTTCGTGCGCCGCAAGGAGCGATAGAGCGCGAAAGGCGGCTGGCGAAACGGTTGGGTCCAGCGCTGGCTGGGCACGACCTGAAAGATGTCGCCGGCGCGGATGTACTCCCTGGCCGTTTCCACTGCCGCCTTGTAGCCGTCACGGGTGAAGTTCGACACCGGCTCGGCATCCTCATGCGCCTCGCCAAGGGTGCGGGCCTGTTGCGGCAGGGCGCGTTCAAGATCGCGCACCGCATCCATCACCCGCTCGGCGGCCTGCGCGTAAGCCGCGCGGGCCGACTGACCATCCCCAGCCCAGGCGGGCGAGACGACGATCACCTCGCCCTTGACCCCGTCGAGCACCGCCACCACGGATGGCCGCAGCATCAGCGCGTCGGGCAGGCCCAGCGGATCGGGGTTCACATCGGGCAGATGTTCGACCAGCCGGATCATGTCATAGCCAAGATACCCAAAGAGCCCTGCACTGGCGGCGGGCAGGTCGTCGGGCAGCTCGATGCGGCTTTCCTCGATCAGCGCGCGCAGCGAGTCGAGCGGGTCTGCGCCGTCATCCTCGAAACGTTCGGGATCAAAGCGCGCCTGCCGGTTGATCCGCGCGGATGGGCCGTGGCATTGCCAGATCACGTCGGGCTTCATCCCGATGATCGAATAGCGTCCGCGCACCTCGCCGCCGGTGACGCTCTCCAGCAGGAAGGCGTCCTTGGCGGCCCCGGTCAGTTTGAGCATCAGCGACACGGGCGTGTCGAGATCGGCCGCGAGCCGGGCATAGACCACCTGGTTGCGGCCCTGGCCATGGCCGTCGGCAAATCCTTCGAAGGAAGGGGTCAGGTCCACCGGATCACGCCCTACTGGAAATTCGAATGCACGGCATTGAGCGCGCCCTGGTCCAGCGAAATTCCCACCCGGGAACGGATATCCGCGCCCAGCACCTGAAGCAGGTCCTGCGACAGGCCGTTGGACGCGCGGTTGGCGAGCACGCCGCGCAGCGCGGTCAGGTCCTCGTCCTCGGCATCGGGCGGCTGGATGCGGTCGAGCCGCAGGATGAAGATGCGGCCTGCGCCGTCGATGATGCGGGCCTCGCCCTGTTCCATGCCAAACACCGTCTCGATGAATTCCGGCGGGGCATCCGCCTCGAAGCCGCGGCGCGTGACGTCAGTGGCCGATTGCACATTCGCATAGCCGAGGTCGGCAAACTCGGCCCCGGCGGCCAGTTCCGACAGTTGCGGTTCGGCCTGCGCGCGCAGGGCGGCGGCAACGGCATCACGGGTCCAGGCGGCGATCAGCCCGTCGCGCACCTCCTCCACCGGCAGGATGCGCGGCTCGTCGATCTTGTCCAGACGCATGGCAAAGATACCGCCATCCCCGAGCGCCTCGACTTGCGGAAAATCGCCGGATTTCAAGGCAGCCGCCGCCGTGCGGAACGCCTCATAGGCGCCGATGCCGCCGGTTTCGCCGGGATACCAGGCGATCGTGCCAAGCTCCATGTCGGTATCGCGGGCCAGATCCTCGACGGTCGCCCCCCCGGCGAGCATGTCGTCGATGCCTTCGATCTGATTGTCGACCACGCGGCGCGCCCGGTCGACGACCAAGGCGTCGCGCAACATGGGCTCGGCGTCCTCGAAGCTGGTGTTCTGGGCGGCAAGCGTGCCATTGACGCGAAACAGCGCCGGGCCGAGAGCAGTGGGCAGGGGCCCCACGATTTCGCCGGGCTCGACACCGAAGACCGCCGCGCCGGCATCGTCCAGATCGGATTGTGTCACATCACCCAGGTCTATGTCCGCAAGCGAAAGCCCGCGCGCCTCCACCAGGTTCTCGAACCGGGTCTCGCCGCTGTCCAGTGCCGCCCGGGCCGCGTCGGCGGCGGCCTGGTCGGCAAGAACCAGGCGTTCGACCAGGCGGCGTTCGGGCTGCTGGAATTCGTCGATGCGTTCGTCATAGGCGGCACGCAGGGCGGCCTCGTCCACTTCGACCGTATCGATGATCATCTCCGGGGTGAGCCAGGCATAGGTGATCACCTTGGTCAGGGGGGTGGTGAAATCAGGCAGGTTCGACTGGTGATAGCTGCGCAGATCGCTCTCGGTCGGCGCGGGCAGGCCGGTCACGAGATCACCGCGGCCGAGCGTGGCCCAGGTGATGTCGCGCCGCTCGCCCAGATAGGTGATCAGCGTGTCGACATAGGTTTCAGGCGCGCGAATGCCCGCGATCACCGCGCCTTGCAGCAATGTGCTGGCGGTGTCCGAGCGCAGGTTCTCCTCGAACTGGCCTTCGGTCAGGCCGACCTGTTCGAGCGTGAATTGATAGGCCTGGCGGTTGAAGGCCCCATTGGCACTGCTGAAACCCGGAATGGCCATGAGTTCGTTTCGAACCGCCGCGTCGCCCACCGAGATGCCGAGCCGCGCGGTTTCATCCTCGAGAGCGGCGGCGTTGACGAGCTGGGCCAGGACCTGAAGGTCAATGCCCTGGGCCTGGGCCTGGGCAAAGGTCAAGCGCTGGCCCGTGGCGGCCTCCTGGGCGCGGATTTCGTTCTGGAGTGCGCGCGCGTACTCGGCGATGTCGATTTCCGCGTCGCCCACCGTACCGACCGAGCGGATCGTGCCGCCCAGATTGGTCACGCCAAAGCCGCCAAGGCCCAGGATAAGAAGGCCCATCAGTATCCAGACGGCCGTTTTCGAGACTGCGTTTCCAGATGCCATGGGACCTCGCGTCAGAAGGGCTTGGGTGCGGTTTCAGAACACTGTCTAAGCGCTGTATCCCTAGGGGGCAAGGGGCAGTGAGACCCGGGCCAGCCTGTCGAAAAGCTCGGCGATCCCGGTCCGGTCCACATTGGCGAAGGCGATGCGCATCGCGCGCGCGCCCGCAGGGTCGCCCCGGGGCATGAACATCGTGCCGGGCAGCATCAGAACGCCGGCCTCGCGCACCAGGGCGGGGGCCAGCTCGTTGGAGGGCATGGCAAAGGGATGTTCGGCATAGGCAAAGTAGGCACCGCAGCCGCGCAAGTTCCAGCCGGTGGCCTCGATGCGCGGGAAATGGTCCGAAATGGCGGCGCGGCGGTCGAGGATTTCGGCGCGTTCCCCGGCAAGCCACTGGGTGAGGTTCCGCATCCCCCAAAGGGCTGCGATCTGGCCCAGCTGGTTGGGGCAGATGGCCACCGTGTCGAGGAATTTCTCGGCCTCGGCCATGCGCGCGGCCGAGCTGACCATGGCCCCTACGCGGTGGCCTGTCAGACGATAAGCCTTTGAAAAGGAATAGAGATGTATGAAGGTTTCGGCCCAGTCCGGATCGGCGAAGAGATCATGGGGCGCGCCGGAGCGGGCGTCGAAATCGCGATAGGTTTCATCGACGACGAGCGCGATGCCGCGGCTTTTGGCCAGCGCGTACATCGCCCGCAGAAGCGTGTCGGGATACTCGACCCCGCCGGGGTTGTTGGGGCTGACGAGGACGATGGCGCGGGTGCGTTCGGTGATCCGCGCCGCGGCCTCGTCCGGGTCAGGCAGAAGACCCGGGCCGGGGGCCAGCGGAACGGTCCGCACACCCTGCATATCCAGCCACATTTTATGATTGAAATACCATGGCGTTGGAAGGAGAACCTCATCTCCTTCGGCGCAAAGCGTGGACAGCATCGCGCAGAAGGCCTGATTGCAGCCCGAAGTGATCCCGACCTGGCCCGGCGCGATGGCCCCGCCATAGGCGGTGGACCATTGCGACGCCACCTCTTCGCGCAAGCCGGGCAGGCCCAGGACGGGGCCGTAGAGATGCGCCTCGGGCCTGTTCATCGCGGCCTCGGCGATCACGGCGCGCAGCGCTTCGGGGGGCGGGTCCACCGGGGCGGCCTGGCTGACATCTGTCTCTTATACACATCTGACG
>FYBJ01001391.1_pt1 | contig 28949 bp, 26 predicted proteins | sample 1134611 | NCBI WGS metagenome assembly FYBJ01 (sample SAMEA104116008, study PRJEB20421) | marine metagenome | isolation source: marine
CCCCCAAACCCCCTCCCCTGAAGGTGAGGGGGCTTTGAATGGCAACGAAACTAGCCGCCCGAATGTTCCTGATTCAATGGTTCACACTTCACATCGGGCAGCGCGACAGTGAAGCGATCCCGCGCACGCGGATCGTAGAAGCGCGCATCGCGCAGCAGCACCGAGCCATCCTCGGCACGTTCCGCAAAGGGTGCGCGGGTCCAGAAGAGGAAGGCCTTGGATTGCGAGCCGCCGGTCGCTAGCTCCTCAGCGTTTGGCCACTTGCAAAATCGACTCGATATTGCCTCCAATTTCTTGGCGGGAGCTGCGAGACTCGCAATTCCGCGATCAACTTGAATGGACCAGTAATTCCCTTGCCCCTGAACTAGAACTTCGCGTTTCCAAAACGCCAACGGGAGAGGGCTTGCGATCGTTTGCGGTTCATAAACCGGCCACGATGCGGCACGCCAAGTAATCGCACCATTCAGCCCGATATACGCCAGGCTAACCGCAATCGCGACACGCGCAGGCTTCATCCACTCTCCGCCCTTATTCTCGCGTCGCAGCGAGAACCAGGTCGCAAAGCCCATCAGCGCCCATAGCCAGACATCGATGATGAACAGCGTGTCGCCGTAGAACCATTGGCTCGAGAACGGCTCCAGCAAGCGCACGCCATAGACATTGAGCCAGTCGAGCGCGGGGTGCGTCAGGCAGCCTATGAAGGCCAGCGCGTAGAGCCATCCGAAATGCACCGGCAATCGCCCCTCTGGCCGCTTGCCACGCTTCGCCTGCCAGCGGTCATAACCCCACAGCAGCCCGGCCAGTATCAGCGGCAGCAGCACCATCGCCGGTGGGCCATGCGTGATGCCGCGGCGGAAGCCGAGATGTTCCTGCCCTTCCAGCCAGAAGAAGCATGCCGCATCGACGTCAGGCAGGTTCGCTCCGATGATCAGCGCAGGCATAGCCAGCCCGGTCTTTTTCTTGAGTCCCGCCTGCCCAAGCAGCGCGCCAACCAGCGAATGGGTTAGATTATCCAAGCCAATTCTCCGCTCTAAACCCCTGCTCAAACCCTACAGGATGGAACACATGGAACACTGTCCTAGGCGCAAAATACTCTCGGTGGAAATCCTCCAAATTCAATAGCTTACCGAAAATAGCTGATATTGAGCGCATTCCACCTGATAGGGCGATAGGCATTCCGTAGGAAACACTAGTCGGTCGGATGACCTTCCTTGTCATCCACCGTCCAGGTCTGGCCCGAGCCCAGCAGTTTGGCGAGGTTCGCCTGCTTGCCTTCGGTTGCGCGCGCATGCTCATCGGCCACGGCGGCTTCAAACGTCGGCCGAGGATCGTCATAAAGCACGCCGAGCGCCATCGGGAATGGTCCAAACGGCATTTCAATCAGCATATGCGCAACGCTGCGGTTGGTGGCATCATGCACCAGTACGCCCGCCTCTTCCCAATTTTCCTCCGTCGCATCGACCACCTTGAGCTCCAACGCATCGCGATCCAGCGCGATGCCCTTGTCAAAGCCCGCTTTCTCATCACCGAACAGCATCGGCTTGCCATGTTCCAGCCACAGCTGCCGATCACCCGCCCCTTTGGGCGCGGCGAAATCGTCAAACACATCCTTGTTGTAAACGATGCAATTCTGGAAAATCTCGATGAAGGCCGCGCCCTGATGCGCATGCGCTGCTTTCAGAACATCGGGCAGGTTCTTGGACACATCGAAGCCGCGCCCGATAAAGCGCGCACCCGCCCCCAATGCAAAGGCGCAAGGATTGGCTGGGCGATCATAGGAACCGATTGGCGTGGACGGGCTGCGCGTGCCAACGCGGCTGGTGGGGGATGCCTGCCCCTTTGTCAGGCCGTAAATCTCGTTATTGAACAGCATGATCTGCATGTTCACATTCCGGCGCAGCACATGCAGCATGTGATTGCCGCCAATGGAAAGTCCATCACCGTCGCCCGTCACCAGCCAAACATCCAGATCGGGATTGGCAAGCTTCACGCCCGTCGCGATCGCCGGCGCGCGGCCGTGGATGGTGTGGAAGCCGTAAGTCTCCATGTAATAGGGGAAGCGGCTGGAGCAGCCGATCCCGCTGATGAAGCAGGTATTGGAGGGGTTCGCACCCAGCTGTGGCAGCGTGCGCTGCACCGCTTTCAGGATCGCATAGTCCCCGCAGCCGGGGCACCAGCGGACTTCCTGATCGGTTTCCCAATCCTTGAGCGTGGTCTCGATCTTGGTCATCTCGTTCATGCCAAGGCCTCCTCAATCGCGGCTTCGAGTTCGTGGATGTAGAATGGCTGCCCGCTCGTCTTGTTGAGCGGCTGCGCATCGACCAGATACTGATCGCGCAGCACAGTCTTGAACTGGCCGGTGTTCATTTCGGGCACCAGTACCTTGTCATAGCTCTTCAGCAGATCGCCAAGATTAGCGGGCAGCGGCCAGATATGGCGCACGTGGATGTGGCTGACATCGTGCCCCTTGGCGCGCATGCGGCCGACCGCCTGATGGATCGGACCATAGGTACTGCCCCAGCCTACCACGGCCAGCTTGCCGCCTTCGTCGCCGAGACAAACCTCCTGATCGGGGACTTTGATACCAAGCACCTTTTGTTGGCGTGCGTCAGTCATCGCCTGGTGGTTCTCAGGCGAGTAATCGATGTGGCCGGTATCAACCGCTTTCTCGATCCCGCCGATGCGGTGCATCAGATCGGGCGTGCCCGGCTTGATCCAGGGGCGTGCGCCCTTTTCGTCGCGCTTGTAAGGCAACAAAGTGGCGTCACCATTCTCGTTGGCAGGCCCGTTCTTCGCGTCGAGGAACTTTGCGGGGAATGGCGTGAAGCTCGCCGGATCTGGCACCAGCCATGGCTCCGCCGCATTGGCGATATAGCCATCGGTCAGCAACATGACCGGCGTCATATATTGTGTGGCGATTCTGCAAGCTTCGATGGCGCATTCAAACGCATCACCCGGGCTGCTGGCGGAAACGACCGGGATCGGCGCGTCACCATTGCGGCCATAAATCGCCTGGTAGAGATCACTCTGCTCAGTCTTGGTCGGCAGGCCTGTTGACGGCCCGCCGCGCTGCGAATTGACGATCACCAGCGGCAGCTCGGTCATGATCGCAAGCCCCATGGCTTCGCCCTTCAGCGCAATGCCCGGGCCGGAAGAGCTGGTGACGCCCAGCGATCCGGCATAGCTTGCGCCAATGGCTGCGCAGATCGCGGCGATCTCGTCTTCCGCCTGGAAAGTGGTGACGTTGTATTCCTTCAGCCGCGCCAGATGGTGCAGGATCGCGGATGCCGGCGTAATCGGATAGCCGCCGAAGAACATCGGCAGTTCCGCCAATTGCGCGCCCGCGACCAGCCCGAGCGAGATCGACTCCGCACCGGTGATGGTACGGTAGAGTCCAGGCGCGCTCGGTGTGGCAGGCACATTCAGCTGTTTGAGCGGGCCGGAAAGCTCCGCCGTTTCGCCATAGGCGTGCCCTGCATCAAGCGCGGCGATATTGGCGTCTGCGATGTACGGCTTATTCTTGAACTTGGCGCGCAGCCATTCCCGGATCGGTTCGCGATCACGGTCAAACATCCACAGCGCGAGGCCCAGCGTCCACATATTCTTGGACCGCAGCGCGTCCTTGTTGCCAAGGCCAAATTCCTTGACCGCTTCGATCGTCAACGCGCTGATATCGAATGCCAGCACGTCATATTTGGCCAGACTGCCATCATCGATCGGGCTTTGGTCGTATTTCGCCTTGTCGAGATTACGCTTCGTGAACTCACCCGTGTCTGCGATGATCAACCCGCCGGGTTTGAGCGCTGACAGATTTACCTTGAGCGCAGCGGGGTTCATCGCAACCAGCACATCGGGCGCGTCACCCGCGGTGTTGATCTCCCGACTGCCGAAGTTGATCTGAAAAGCGGAGACGCCGAACAACGTTCCCTGCGGCGCGCGGATTTCCGCCGGAAAGTCCGGGAACGTCGCCAAATCATTGCCCGCCAGCGCGGTGGATAGGGTGAACTGCCCGCCCGTCAGCTGCATCCCGTCGCCGCTATCACCCGCAAAGCGGACCACCACGGCATCAGGCTGTTGAGAATTTGAATTCGGCTTTTCAACGGCTTGCGTTGCCATCTGCGTTCCTTGTCACGCGCCGCAAGATCCGGCGCAGTCCCTATTGAAGCTGGCAAGTATTCCCCGCCCTCTCCTCTCGCAATGAAGTTTTTCTCCTATGTGCACAAATGTCGAGTGGAAAAGCGCGTTTGTCCCCTCTAACCTGACAAAAAGCACAGCAAGAAAGAGCATTGAATGGCCGCAGAGACACCTTTTATCCGCCCCGATGTAAAAGCTTTCCTCGATGGACTCGCGGCTATGGGCGGTGTTCCAATTGCTGAAATGACGCTGGAGGAAGCGCGCGCAAGCTATGTGGCGCTGCATGGAATGGCGGATGCGCCGCCACGCGATCTGGCGGTCATCAAGGATCTGAGTTGCCCCGGTACAGACAATCCCTCGGGCGGCGAAATCGGATTGCGACTGTATGATGCTCGCTACACCAGAGAGCCTGGCCCCGTCATCGTATTCTACCACGGCGGCGGCTTTGTCATTGGCGATCTGGATACACACCACAACCTCTGCACTGAAATTGCGCACCAGATGGATTTGCCAGTGGTGGCGGTCGATTATCGCCGCGCTCCCGAACATCCCTTCCCCGCGGCGATTGACGATTGCGAGGCAGCCACGCGCTGGATTGCGACTTCGCCTGAGGCATTAGGGCGCAAGGCAACCGGCCTGATCCCGGTCGGTGACAGCGCGGGCGGCAATGCGACCATCGTGGTGAGCCAGCAACTTGCGGCCAAGCCAGCAGACGTCCCTGTCGTTCTGCAAGTGCCGATCTTCCCGCTCGCCAGCGATGCAATGGGCTCAGCCAGTCTGGAGGAGTTCGCAGAGGGCTTCGTTTTGACAAAGGGCGCGGTCGAATTTTTCGATGCCGCTTATGCGCCTGACCGCAATGATCCGCGCGCGATACCGATACTGGGCGACCACAGCACAGCAACGCCAACAGTCCTTGTCACAGCCAGCCTCGATCCGATCCGCGATTCAGGTCGCGACTATGGCGCGGCGTTAAGCGCGGCCGGGATCGATCATGTTCATCTGGAAGTGCGCGGCGGCACGCATAGCTTTACCAATCTGCGGCAGGCCGTACCAAGCTATCAGCATGAAACGGAGCGCATGTTTGCGGCAATGAAACTGTTGCTCGGAGCCTCTGCATGAGCGCGGCCGCTTACCGGCTGTGCGCCGGATTCATGCTCGCAAACAAGCATGGCCAAGTATTCGTCGGGCAGCGGATCGACTCGCAGCATCTGGGCGCATGGCAGATGCCGCAGGGCGGGATCGACCCGGGCGAAGATACAAGGGAAGCGGCGCTGCGCGAGCTTCATGAAGAGACCGGAATCGGCGCACATCTGGTGGATATCATTGCGCAAACGCGTGAGCCCTTGCGCTATGATTTGCCCGATGAACTGATCGGAAAACTATGGGGCGGGAAGTATCGCGGGCAGGAACAACATTGGTTCCTGGGGCGGTTTTCCGGCTCGGACGATGATGTCAATCTGGAGGCGCATGACCCGCCCGAGTTTGCTGAGTGGCAATGGGTTGAGCCGATGCAATTGCCGGATCTGATCGTTCCGTTCAAACGCGATGTCTATCGCGCCTTAGTGCGCGAGTTCGGCGATCTGATCTAGTTTGCAAAGCGAAATGCAATCCGCTCCCGATTGTCCTTGGCGCGTGCTGACTTGAACGAATCCAACGCCTCAATCCGCTCAAACCACGCATTGATGTTGGGATAGCCGCCTTCGAACGCGCCTTTATCGCGCGCCGCATACATCGGATAGACCAGCGTGATGTCAGCAGCGGTCAAATTGTCTCCGCCAAAGTATGGCTGGGCACCAAGGTCCTTTTCCATCTCACCCAGCAGAGCCTGCATGCGCGGGTTCAGAAACATCTTTCGAACCTGACCGAACACGGCCTTCAAAAGCGAGCTGATCGGCCAAGGCGAACGCATTTCCAGCAATCCGAGCACCATCTCTATACTCTGCAGCGGCATCAGTGAACCGGGTGAGGAATGGTACCAGAACAAGTGCCTTACGCGATCCTTATGGCCAGCTTTCGGGTTCAACTCGCTGTCTGGATAGGAATCCAGAATGTAGTCTATGATCGCATTGCTCTCTGCAAGGACAACCTCCCCGTCAGTGAACACCGGAGCCGTGCCAAGCGGAGACAGAGCCTTGTAATCATCCGGGGCGAGATTGGTCTCCGGATTGCGGTTGTAGGATTTTAGCTCGTACTCTGCACCCAATGCCTCGAGCAGCCAGAGAATCCGGAAGCTTTGCGAATATTCAAGATGGTGGAGTGTCAGCATCCTTGATCCTTCTATCTAATTGCTCAACGGGGCCGCTCCGGTATCTTCCGCCGCCAACGAGGCCGACGGTCCGGAATTGATAGCCATCCTTAGATCAATTGTTTCGGGGCAATTCGCGCCACACAGGCTCTGAAGAACTGCCAGATTACGCCGCGCCTTCGCCAGCGCGCCCTTTTGGGCAAGCGCCTGTCCTTCTCCTGCCAGCGCTCCGAAATGTCTCGGGTCACCTTCCAGAACCCGGCGATAATAATCGATCGATTTACCCGTCAGACCTTGCGCCCGTGTCGCATCAGCCAACGCGACGAAAGCCTCGTCGAAGCCCGGATCGAGTGCCAACGCGGCCTCAAACGCGTCGATTGCGCCGTTGGTGTCGCCGCGCGACAATGCCAGCTGACCTTCCTCCACCATCATCACCGCGCGGGGATCTGGCGGCGGCTTGCTCAAACTGCCAACGCTGTTTGACAATGCAAAAACCAGAAAGAGCGCCGCAAAAGCAGGACCCAACCGGGCAGCTCGCGAGAATTTGTTGCGCAGTTCTGGGACTGAAACGTCAGTCATGATGCCCTACTGGCTATCACCCGGCGCGCAGCATGGCGACAAAAAAGCCATCAGTGCCGTCATGAGCAGGAGAAAGGCGAACACCCGCCCCATGCGCGCGACCCAGCGGCAGTGCGATGTCCATCGGTTTGAGCTTTGGATGCCGCTCCAGCGCCGCAGCGATCCGGTCTTTCCCCTCGGCATCCAGCAAAGAGCACGTGACAAAACCGATCCGGCCGCCCGGTTTCACCATCGCGGCTGCGATATCAATCAGCCGGTCCTGCAGGAAAGTGAGCCTCTCTAATTCACCCTCGTCCAGGCGCCAGCGTGCCTCTGGATTGCGTCGCCATGTGCCAGTCCCTGAACACGGCGCATCCACCAACACTGCATCGGCAACACCGCGCCACTCAGCCAGCATTTCCAATTCGCGATCAGGATTGAGCAACAGAGTTTCGATCAAACCTGCCCCTGCCCGTTCAGCACGCGGAGCAAGCCGTGACAATCGACCGCGATTGGTATCACATGCCAGCAAGCGGCCCTGGTTTTGCATGGCCGCCGCAAGCGCGAGCGATTTTCCCCCTGCCCCGGCGCAAAGGTCGACCACGGTTTCGCCTGGTCTGGCCGAAAACGCCTCGCACACCAGCTGGCTGCCGTGGTCCTGCACTTCGATCCGACCCTCGCGATAGGCCGGCCATTGCTCGACCGAAGTACCGGTTGAGAAACGCAGAGCCTGCGATGCCGCGAGCGGCTCTCCGGTCTCGGGAAGTTCTATGCCTGAGCGGTCTGCCTTGAGCGTGTTCACGCGAATGTCGAGCGGCGCGCGGTCGAGCAGCGCGGCGGCCTCGTTTTGATCGATCCCGGACGCGGTAAGAGCTTGTGTCAGCCAATCGGGCGCCACACCGCCTGGTGCTGGCTTCTCATCATCGCCAATCGCCGCGGCTCCGTGTGCCGAGCCATCAAACAATGCTGCGATCGTGTCGTCTTGCTCTGCCAGACGCAGCATCGCTGCCCGTCCGCTAACGGGAATGGGCCCGCAAGCCCGCACTGCTGCATAAACCAGCTCGCGCACAGCGCGGCGATCCTTCGATCCGGCATAGCGACGCTGCTTGAAATAGTTCGCAATCAAGCGGTCTGCGGGCGCGCCTTTGCTTTTCGCCGCATCGATGATTTGATCGAGCAGCTCGATTGCCGCTTGCACGCGTGCCGCGGGGGTCATCGTATGGCTCTAACGTGTCGGATAGTTCGGCGCTTCGCGGGTGATCGCGACATCGTGGACATGGCTTTCGGAAAGCCCGGCACCGGTGATCCGCACAAATTTCGCGCGTTTCTGCAGGTCTTCGATCGTTGCAGAGCCGGTGTAGCCCATCGCAGCTTTCACACCGCCGACCAGCTGGTGAATCACATCTGCAGCCGGGCCTTTGAACGGCACCTGGCCTTCAATGCCCTCTGGCACCAGCTTCATCGCGGAAACATCCGCCTGGAAATAGCGATCCGCGCTGCCGCGTGCCATTGCCCCCACGCTGCCCATGCCGCGATAGGCCTTGTAGCTGCGCCCTTGGTACAGGAAGGTTTCGCCGGGACTTTCCGCGGTTCCTGCCAGCATAGAACCGACCATCACCGTCGAAGCGCCTGCCGCCAGAGCCTTGGCCGCATCGCCCGAAGTGCGCAGTCCGCCATCGGCGATCACTGGGATGCCTGACTTGGCCGCTTCTGCCGCGCTTTCCATAACCGCGGTCAATTGAGGCACACCGACGCCGGCAACCACGCGGGTCGTACAGATCGAGCCGGGGCCAATGCCAACCTTCACTGCGTCTGCGCCCGCGTCGACCAGCGCACGAGTGGCCTCTGCAGTAGCGACATTGCCTGCAATAACCTGGACCGAGTTCGAAAGTTTCTTGGCGCGTTCAACAGCGCGCGCGACATCCTTGTTATGGCCATGAGCGGTGTCGATCACCACCACGTCCACTTCCGCGTCGATCAAAGCTTCAGTGCGTTCAAAGCCCTTGTCACCAACCGTAGTTGCCGCTGCCACACGCAGGCGGCCCGCTGTATCCTTGGTTGCGCGCGGATAATTGACGGCTTTCTCGATGTCTTTGACTGTAATCAGGCCCACGCAATGCCCGTCATCATCGACAACAAGCAGTTTTTCGATCCGGCGTTGATGGAGCAGCCGGCGGGCTTCTTCTTGCCCGGTCCCGAGCGGTACAGTCGCCAGATTTTCCGTTGTCATCAATTCGCGCACAGGCTGCATGGGGTTTTCGGCAAAGCGCACGTCGCGATTCGTCAGAATACCGACCAGCTTGCCTGAAGCATCCGTGACCGGAATCCCGCTGATCCGGTGCAGATCCATCAATGCCTGTGCATCACCCAGCGTGGCATCCGGTGTGATCGTAATCGGGTTGACGACCATGCCGCTCTCGAAACGTTTTACCGTGCGGACAGCGGCGCATTGCTCTGCAATATCGAGATTGCGATGCAACACACCAATCCCGCCAAGCTGCGCCATGACAATTGCCATGTCAGCTTCGGTAACCGTGTCCATCGCGGAAGATATCACCGGAATGTTGAGCGAGATATCACGGGTCAGCTTCGTCGCGGTGTTCGCCATTGATGGCAAGATATCGCTTTCGGCCGGGCGCAAGAGCACGTCGTCAAAGGTCAAGCCGAGGGGGATATCCATATGCGCCACTTTCGTCATCTGCAGATTCGTGGCGGCCCATGTAACCGCACCTCGTGCAAATCGCTAGTGGTAGAAGCGGCCTTTTTTGCCCCCGAGGCATCTACGGGAAAAGCTACGCCTAGGGATACACCGCGCTATCGGCCACCCGGCGGATCAGCAACTCGTGCAACAGAAGGTCATCCACCGCTCCGCCTAGCTCGATATCGCCGGGGTTATCGGATGCCTGATGATAGTCCCCCGAAAGAAACTCGGTCAGTTTCTCCTCTGAACCGAATGCATTGGACAATAGCACTGACGGCACGTCACGCTGCAGCAACGCCCAGCCGTCCTGACGCTGCAAGAACGGCTCTGACAGCTCACGTGGCGCTAACTCACGTCCTATATCTTTGATCGCTTCCTTTATGATCGCATCAAGCGGCGTTCGCCCTTCGCCGATAAAGCCTACCGGGCTACCTCTGGGCGAAATCGCCACGGTGTCGAAATTGAATGCCGCGACGATATTTTCGAGCGGCAGCGGCGGTTGATCTGCAAAGGCTTGCGCACCCAACAAGCCCCACTCCTCTGCCGTCGTCCCAAGGATGTAGAGATCGCGCTCCATCGGTTCGCCAGCTGCCAGACGCTTGCCAAGCTCCATCATCAGGCCAATCCCGCTAGCATTGTCGACCGCGCCATTGCAAAGCCGGTCCTCAGCACCTTCCGGTCCACATTCGCCGAAATGGTCCCAATGGCCCAGAAGCAACACCGCTCCGGCATCAGGGTTTGTCCCGGGAAGCTTGGCGAGGAAATTGCGCGATGGCACTTCACGCCTGTCTGTACGTATGTCGAGGGTCAATTTGGCGCTCAGCGGTATCGGCACAAAGTCATTGGTGCCCTTGCTCGCATCGGCCAATTCCAGCAGTTCGGCCCATCTCGTTTCACCCAGAACGTTTGCAAGAACTTCCCGGGCCATAAAGACAGAAACATTTTCGTCCGCTTGCGATGCGAGGGCTAGCCTATCTCGCATCTGGAATTGGCGGATTTGCGCGGTGCTTTCTGCCGACTCCACTACTGTCACAACTGCAACCGGGCCTTTCTCTCGCAGCGCAGCCCGGCGTGCCGGGCTTTCTCCTGGATCGCTCAACATGATCGCGACACGGCCGCTCACAACCGCCTCGTCAACGTCACCATCGGCATAACCCACGAACACCGTGTCCGCGTCTTCCATCAAGGCTCGGCGCGCTTCCGTAGCAGCTGCAATCGCTTCGGGATCGACTGGAATCACGCGCCTTCCGATCTTGAACTGCGCGAGGGCGCTTTCGCCCTTGATATTGGCCAACAAGACTGGTGCATTCCATGGATTGGCCGGGTCATTCGTGCCTGAAACAAAGCCAGCCGGCTCTAGCACCGACCGCATGTAATCAAGCGTTTTCGTCTCGCCAATTGTGCCGGGTCTGCGACCTGCAAACTCATCGCTGGCCAGAACACTGATATGCTGATCGATCCGGTTTTCGAGCGAAGTGAACTCTGAATCCGAAACTTTGAGGCCAGTGCTTGCGCAAGCCGACAGGGCCAATGCCAGTGCGAAGGCAGCAAAAGTTCGTCTCTCGATCATTATGGCCCCCAAAGCCTCAAATCCGTTATTCGGCGGTCCAGCCGCCATCGATGCTCCAGTTCGCACCGGTTACATTGCCCGCCTCTTCACGGCAAAGGAACACCGCCAGCGCGCCGATCTCATGCGGTTGCACAAATTTCTTGGTCGGTTGCTTGGCCAGCAACACATCATTGATCACTTCTTCGCGGCTAAGCCCGCGCGCTTTCATCGTATCTGGGATCTGCCCTTCGATCAGCGGTGTCCATACATAACCAGGCGAAATGCAGTTGGCAGTCACGCCGGTCTGCGCCAGCTCCAACGCGATAGTCTTGGTGAAACCGTCCACGCCGTGTTTCGACGCATTATATGCGCTTTTGAACGGTGACGCCGTTTTGGAATGCGCAGAGGCCGTGTTGATGATCCGTCCCCAACCCTTTGCCTTCATGCCAGGCACCGCGTGCCGCGTGGTGTGGAACACCGCGCTGAGGTTGAGCCCTATGATCGCGTCCCACTTGTCTTGCGGGAATTCTTCGACCGGCGAGACGTGCTGCATTCCGGCATTATTGACAAGGATGTCGATTTCACCCGCGTCCGCCATCATTGCCTCGATCTCGGACGGGTCGAGCAGATTGGCGGCCGAATGCGTCGCACCCATTTCCTCGCACAGTGACGCAATCTCGGACCTTTCACCGAAACCATTCAGGATCACTTCTGCGCCTTCGCCGCTCAAGGCCCGCGCAATCGCAAGCCCGATTCCCGAGGTGGATCCGGTTACCAGAGCGCGTTTTCCCTGAAGGAACATCAGTTTCCCCTGTTGCACGATGCGATTCGGACTACAGCTTTTGCCGTGACGCGCGCGCCTGTCCAGCGTTAAAACCAACAAAACAAGGGGCATTTCGGCGATTCGGAGGGATTGAGGATGAAGCTGCGCAGGTTCGACACGTCGAAGATTAAAGTGCGTTCAAGCGGAAGCGGCGGTGGCTCTCGCATCCCCGGCGGTCGCGGCGGCGGCATCGGGATCGGCACGCTGATCATTGTCGCAATTGCGTATTTCGTCTTCGGCGCAGACCCGATGCAAACACTCAGCACGGTGCAAGGTGCACAGGAGGGTGCGCCCGCTCAAACAAGGCAAACCAGCGTCAGTGAGGAGCAGGTTTGCTTGCGCAGGCCATACGCGACAGAGGCCTGCAACGCCCTGCAATCCCTCAACGAAACTTGGGAGCCGGAATTCCGGCGCGCTGGCATTCGTTTCGAACAGCCGACATTGGATCTTTTCACAGGTGGCCGCGTAAGCACACAGGGTTGCGGCAGCGCATCTTCAGCCGCCGGACCTTTCTACTGCCCGGCCGACATGGGCATCTATATTGATACCGGATTCTATGATCAGCTGGCGCAGATGGCGGGCACTGGCGGCGACTTTGCGCGGCTTTATGTCATTGCGCATGAATATGGTCACCATATCCAGAACCTGACCGGGCTCGCGGCGCAAGTTCGCAGCGCGCAGCAGCAGAACCCCCGGCGTTCAAACGAGCTGCAGGTTCGCATGGAATTGCAGGCGGATTGTTATGCTGGTGTGTGGGCAGGCAAGAACCGCCAACTGATCGAGCGCGGCGATCTGGAAGAAGGGATGCGCGCGGCCAGCTCGATCGGCGATGATACGCTGCAACGCAATGCGGGTCAGCGGATCAATCCCGAAGGTTTCACACATGGAACCAGTGCACAGCGCATGGACGCTTTGCGTCCAGGGCTTGAGAGCGCGGACGATTCCGTCTGCGATCGCTACTTCCAGTTCGACTGAACGTGTAGCCAAACGCGAAAGAGCGGGAGTGGCCGTACACCCCCGCTCTTCATTCATAACGCCGCTTAAGCAGTTTGATGGGTCTAATTCATGCGCGTCAGCGGCTTTCCCACGCTGCGATCTTCTCATCCAGTGCCGCGATCACTTCCTTAAGCATATCCTCTGGCATTTCGGGGTTGCTGGCGAGCGCTTTGCGAGCTTCTTTCAGTCCGGACAGTGCTCTGGCCATGATTTCACTTTTGCAAATCACAGTCACTTTCTCACCGTCTTGCATCAGTTTCTTGCCCTTGCCTCCGGTGTCGCAGTTGACTTCAACAACGGTGAAGTTGCCTTCACCATTCTCTAGCTCTGCGAACGCCATGCTCTGTTCTGCGAACGCTTCCCTCAGAGCAACATCTGCTTCTTCTAATCCTTCGCGAACTTCGATCAGGATTTCGCGCTTTTCCTCTTCGGTAAGCCCTTCACCTTCCCGCTCGACCCGCACGATGCGGTGCTTCTTTACTTCGCGATGCACCTCGTGGTCGTCATGCTGGCCATCGACATGCACCGCCTTGCGGATGACATATCGGCGTTCAACGCCGTCTTCGTCTCTCTCAACCCATACGTTCTCTTCAACTTCGGGAGCCTCGGGCGCTTCGGGCGCAGCGGGCGGCGCAGTAGGTGCCGGAACGGCTGTACCTGGCGCTGGAGGTGACGGGGGTGTTGGAGGTGCTGGCGGTGCCGGTACATCGGCAAATACATCGTCAAAGCTCGTGCTATCAGCATAGGTGACAGTCGCGGTTAGCGGCAAGGCAACCAAGGCAGCAGCCAATAGGCCGCGCCCGGCCATGCGGCGCTTAGTTGATTGATTGTTCATTTTAAGGCTCCTCAAACGGTGAATTATCGACTTATCCCCGAGCACCGGGCACGCCATCGGCGCAGCAAGCGCGACATTGGGTCCGGCAGCAAAACTGGCGATCACTTGCGCATAGGTCGCGCGGTCTTCCTTCGCGCGTTCCGCAATCACGCGCGCGTCACAGGCTGCTTCCTGGTCACGCCGCAGCGCAAGCCAGCCAAGATAGCCAAGCGGATTGAACCAATGCAGCGCGAACAGGGGCTGCACAGCCATGTTAATGGCAAGATCGTGCCCTTTGTGGTGTGCCAACTCATGTGCCAGCGCCAGATCCCGGGCATGACGGTCCCAGGTCGCCATGAAACCTTCGGGCAGCGCCACAACTTTGTCGACTACGCCGAAGGCAAGGGGCGCGCTGGTCGAAGGGGTTTCGATCAGGCGCACCTTGCCGGCCTGGCCGACGTCGCGTCCTTCGGCCAGAAGCTCCTGCCGCATCCGGCTATAGGCCCGGAAACGCAGGAAAAGGAATGTCGCAGCACCCGCCAGCCAAATGGCGAGCGCGAATTCTGTAAGAGTGAACGGCAGCAAGGGCTGGCTGAGAGTTACGTCTGACGCTGGAACAGGAATAGCGTTGCGCTCAGCGACAAGCGCAAAGACATCAAGCGGCTCAACCTCGGTCGCGAGCGCAGATGCAGGCTCCGCCGGCGCCATCCATGCGGGCAAGGTCAGTGGGGGGAGAACCAACCTTATCAGCGGCAGAGCCCACAGTGCATAGGCCGCTTGGGGGCCGAAATGCCGCGCCACGGGGCGACGTATGAGCAGGACCAGCGCAATCAATGCCGTGGTCCAGATGAATGTATCGGTTAGCCAGTCCATCATCGTTTCAGCTCCTTCAACAGGGCTTCGATTTCCGTCAGATCATCTTCTGTAAGCGCTTCCTGATCGGCCAGATGCGCCACCAGCGAGGCGGCACGACCTCCGAACAGCCGGTCGACCAGCCTTTTGCTTTCGGTTCCGATATAGTCCGAGCGTTCGATCAGCGGCGTATAGAGATAGCGCCTGCCGTCAGGACTGGCAGAAATGGCGTGCTTCTGGACCAGTCGCCCGAGCAGCGTTTTGACTGTGGCCAGGCTCCAACCGCGATTCTGTGCCAGCGCATCCGATACATCAGCGGCGGTTGCCGGGCTTTTATCCCACAACACCTCCATAACGGCGTGCTCGGCCTCGCTAATGCGTTCGGGTTTTGCGTTACTGCCCTGTCCCATTTGCTTCCTCCGATAGACGCTCGACTAGTCCGGTTACGAATTGACGATTACGTCTGTAGTCATTTCGACCACGGCTGTAAACATGAAGCATGGATTAACGGAGAATTACAGGGGTTGAAACTCTGCGAGCGACCGACCACGATGGATGAATGGCTTGGAAGTTAGCACTCCCACTCGCATTCGGCGTTGCGGCAACGGCCGCTGTTATGCACGCCCCCTCCTTCGCGGAAACAGGCACAGTGATGCCCGAGACCTTGCCGGTTTCGCTTGACCCCAATGATGACGACAACGTCAAACTCGGTGAGCTGGTCTATCGTGGCGGTCTGGAAATCGAAGCCGGCGAACTGGAAATCGGCGGGATATCGGGCCTGGAGTGGCACGACGGACAATTGGTTGGCGTGATGGATGACGGGCGCTGGTTGACCATCGAAACAGACGAGATTCGCGGCACACTCGTCGATCTGATCGAGATCGAAGTCGGCGCACTTAATGACGAGCGTGGAAAACGCTTGCGCGGGAAAGCCGACAGCGATGCCGAGGCGATAACCCGCTCCAGCGATGGTGGCTGGCTGGTATCGTTTGAACAGGATCACCGCGTTTGGCGCTATGCCAGCTTGGCGGGGCCGGCGGAACCTGCCGCCTATGATGCCGTCGCGCATGTTGCCAATGCGCCATCAAACGGTGGTCTGGAAACGCTGGCAGTTACATCGAACGGCTACCTTGCGTGCGGCGAATGGGCGGGCGAAGCGCAGCCAAACTGTGTGCTGAAAGACAATGTTGGCCTAGTCAATTTCGAGCTGGAGCCCCCGGCTCCGCTGGACACGCTCGGAGGTGTCCCGACCGATGCCGATTGCGCGAGCAATGGTGTGTGTTTCGTACTCTTCCGCAGCTGGTCTCGGGAACTCGGAAATTCGGCCGCAATCATCGCAATCGGTCCGGACGGACTGGATGAAACACTCGCAGTCTGGGACACCTCGCTTTCGATCGACAATTTCGAAGGGATCGCGGTGCGCGAAGAAGGCGAAGAGACCTTTCTCTATATCGTCTCAGACAACAATTTCTCCAGCGATCAGCGGACCTTGCTGATGAAATTTCAGGTGAACCAGCGCGCCGCGACTGCTCCGGGCGTCCCGCCAAAGGTCTATGCAACCGAACTGGTGGTGCTGGAAACCTCCATGGGTGACATCACGGTCTCGCTCGAGACTGAACGCGCACCGATTACTGCCGCCAACTTCCTGCGCTATGTCGATGAAGATCGATACGACAACACCAAATGCTATCGCGCGATGCGGGTGACAGGCGGCCAGGAACCGAGCGGCTTCCTGCAATGCGGAACACAAAACGATCCGCGACGGATACTCGACGGCATTACTCACGAACCGACCAATGAAACCGGGCTCAGTCACACTGATGGCGCACTGTCGATGGCGCGGTTTGAACCGGGCAGCGCGACAGGTGACTTCTCGATCATGATCCGCGATCAACGCGGGCTGGATGCCTATCCGGAATCTGATGACCCCGGTCGCCGCCCCGGCTTTGCCGTGTTTGGCTATGTAGTGGACGGGATGGATGTCGTTCACGCAATTCACGCTAGGCCCACCGATCCGGACAAAGGCGAAGGCTTCCTCAAAGGCCAGATGCTTGCAAAGCCAATAGACATCGTAAATGTGCGGCGCGTTGACGCGGCAGAATAGTTCTATTCGCCCATCGCTGGCTTGCCAGTGGGCGCTGTCGCGACCTGCGGCATGCTCGCTTCGATTGCGCTGAGCCAGCTCATCGCCCCATTGCCGATCCGCGCCTGCGGCAAGCTGGCAGGCAATCGCATGCGCGATTCCCAATCCGCTATCGATAGCACAGCTTCGCGGTGCGCCATCAGCAGCGTTTGCGGCTTTCGCATTGCGCGGTTGACCAGTGCGTCTCCGAAAAACGTCCAGTCATTGTCTGGCTGACAGCCAAAAGACGTGCGATTGTCAGCCGACGCGGTGATGATCGCGGTGTTCTCGCCTGCGAGTTCTGGCACGAAAACGCCGGAATAGCATGCCGAGAGCAGCAGCAAGCGCTTTTCTATGCCCAGCTCTGCGAAGGTGTCTTTCAGCAGTTTGGGCGATAGCACGCCATAGCCACTATCTTCGTAGTGATAGGCCAGCCCTTGCGGTAGCCCGTGACTGGTCGAATAGAGCACCAGCACGTCTTCAGCCGGGTCCATCTTTTCAGCGATGCTGGCGAGCGCGATCAAAAGCGAGCGGATCGAACCGCGCGGCAGGCCATCATCTTCACCGTCAGGCCCTGCCAGCACCAACGTACGGCGCTGGGCGTTGTAGCGATGCTTCAATACCTCACCGACCTGGCGCGCCTCGCGGGCGAATACCGGATCGCTGTCGAGCGCGATCGCAACGACATATGCATCGACCTGCCTCGCCCGCTGCGGCGCAATTGCTGCGAGAGCGCTGTCCAGCCTTCGGCGCTGCTCGAGCAGATCGAGCGGCGAAAGATTGCGGTTGAGCTCTGGCCCTTGTTCCAGGCTCTGCTGCACCTCTTGTGGCGTGGAGCCCGAGCCGAGGCTGGGCCACCGCGCGCTATGAGTGGAGGCGTTGTCTTCTGATGTGGACGCTTCTTGTGCCAGCGCCGGTGCTGTGATCGCCACCGCTGCTGCCAAACCAGTTGAGAGAAAAGCGCCCCGCTTCATGGCCGGGAAGGTGCAGCGAGAACAGCGTTCAGGTCAAGACCTGATGCCTATCGCTTTTGACGAAGACGCTGCAAATCTTCCGCCATATGCGACGCTCTGAAGCCTCTGCCTTCGAGTAACCGTTTCCAGTCCGCCGCATGGTCAAAGTGCTGCAGCTGACGATGATAGTAATTCACATATTCCAGCATCGCGAGCGAGGCAGCGATACTGGCCGTGATCCGGTCGCCCAGAGACAAGGCAAATTCACCTGTCATCCAGCTCGCCAGACAAAGTGCGCAGACAAAACTGCTTGAGATAGCAAACGGCCATTGCAAAGAGCGCGCCCATGGCAAAAGGATCGCCAATTGTTGGTCTTGGCCTTGAAGAAGCCGCAGCTTCGCGCGCCAGTATAGCCCGCCAAGCAGCAGCAAACCGCACATAGGCACCATTGAGGTCCAGCTAAGCCACCCCAGCGGATACTCGAGGAAATAGGCCGCCCATACCATGCAGACGGGAAGCAGCCAGACATTGCCCAGCTCCATCTTCCAATAGCCGTCCAGGCGTTTTGTCAGTGCGGGTTTGGAAGTCAAAGGCGCCCTCCCACCGCGCGCCTGAAGTCTAATACACCCGCTTCTTCGGCTTGATGTACTCGGCGTCATCCGTCAGCGTGTATTCGTGCACCGGACGGTAGTCGATCTTCACCGCGCCGCCGTTTCCGCCCCAGCCTTCGAACCATGCAATCGTGTGCTTCATCCAGTTCGCATCGTCGCGATCGGGGAAGTCCTCATGCGCGTGAGCACCGCGGCTTTCCTTGCGGTTTTCAGCAGACGCCATGGTAACATTCGCCTGCGCCATCAGATTGTCGAGCTCAAGCGTCTCGATCAAATCGCTGTTCCAGATCAGCGAGCGGTCAAACACCTTGATATCTTCCATCCGCTTATTGACGGATTGCAGCGCATCAACACCTTCGGACAATAGCTTGCTGTCGCGGAACACCGCCGCGTGCTTTTGCATCGCCTTCTGCATTTCGCTGCGAACTTCAGCGGTCGGTGAACCACCATCCGCATTACGGAAGTGATCAAGCCGCGCCAGTGACATTTCCGCGCTGTCCGCAGGCAGTTCGTCCTGTTTGCCGTTGGGCGTAATGTTGTCTTTCAGGTGCAAGCCGGTTGCGCGGCCGAAAACCACCAAGTCGATCAACGAGTTGGAACCGAGGCGGTTCGCGCCGTGTACGGATACGCAGGCCGCTTCGCCTACGGCATAAAGCCCCGGCACAACATGATCCGGATCGCCATCAGGGCCGAGTGTCACAACCTGCCCGTGATAATTACAGGGGATGCCGCCCATATTGTAGTGCACCGTAGGCGTTACGGGCAGCGGTTCTCGCGTCAGATCAACGCCGGCAAAAATCTTGCCGCTTTCGGTGATCCCCGGCAGCCGCTCACCCAGCACCTTGGGATCAATGTGATCCAGATGCAGGTAGATGTGGTCACCGTCGGGGCCTACGCCGCGGCCTTCGCGCATTTCCAGCGCCATCGAACGGCTGACAACGTCGCGCGATGCAAGGTCCTTAGCACTTGGAGCGTAACGCTCCATGAAGCGCTCGCCTTCGCTGTTTGTGAGGTAACCGCCCTCGCCGCGCGCGCCCTCTGTGATCAGCACGCCCGCGCCGTAAATACCGGTCGGGTGGAACTGTACAAACTCCATATCCTGCAGCGGCAAGCCGGCGCGGAGCACCATGCCGCCACCATCGCCAGTGCAGGTGTGCGCAGACGTCGCGGTGAAATAGCAGCGGCCATAACCACCGGTTGCCAGCACTACGGACTGCGCGCGGAAACGATGGATCGTGCCATCATCTAGGCACATTGCGGTCACGCCGACGCATTTCCGATCAGCGCCCTCGCCCGCCATAATCAGGTCAAGCGCGAAATATTCGATGAAGAAGTCCGCATCATACTTCAGGCTCTGCTGATACAGCGCGTGAAGCATGGCGTGGCCGGTACGGTCAGCCGCAGCGCAAGTACGCTGCACCGGCGGGCCTTCACCCATATTCTGCATGTGGCCGCCAAACGGGCGCTGGTAAATTGTGCCGTCTTCGTTGCGGCTGAAGGGCACGCCTGCATGCTCCAGCTCGTAAACCGCTGCTGGCGCTTCACGAGCGAGATATTCAATCGCGTCCTGATCACCCAGCCAGTCTGCCCCCTTTACTGTGTCATACATATGCCATGACCAGTGATCGGGCGTGTTGTTACCCAGCGAAGCGGCGATGCCGCCCTGGGCCGCCACAGTGTGACTGCGGGTCGGGAACACCTTGGTGATGTTGGCGGTTCGCAAGCCCGCTTCGGCAGCGCCCATGGTCGCACGCAGGCCAGAGCCGCCTGCTCCCACAACAACAACGTCATAGGTGTGATCGATAATTTTGTAAGCTGAGGTGTCGGCCATCAGGCGGCTCCTCCAAAGGCAAGGCTGGCAACAGAGAAAATGGCGAAGGCACCGCCGCCAATGACGGCGAGGTTTAGCGCGGCGAGCGCAGCGAACTTGGTGCCGGAGTTGTGGAGATAATCTTCGATCAGAACTTGCAGGCCGAGGCGTGCATGCCAGAACGTGCTGATAACGAGCAAGATCATGGCCGTCGCGGATACTGGCTGAGCCAGCCATTTGCTGACCGTTGCGTAGCTCAGATCAGGCAAACCGATAATGCTGGCGATCAGCCAGATGCTGAGCACCAGATTGCCGATGGCGGTAAAGCGTTGCACCAGCCAGTGATGCGCGCCGTGATGCGCCGAGCCCAGCCCGCGCACGCGCTTGATAGGAGTATCGTGAGCCATTTCTAGCTGCCTTACTTGTTTAGGATGAGGGCCCAAAAGCCCGCTGTCAGGAGGATGGCGATCAGCGGCGAGGCAATCGACCACACCTTGTTCGTGTTGAGCTCATAGCCCGCGCCGATATCGAGCACAAAGTGGCGAAGCCCGCTCATCAAATGTGTGAAAAAGGCCCAGCTCAGGCCGACAAGAACGACGTAACCTGGAATGCTCGTCATCAAACCGCTGAAAGTCTCGTAATAGGCAGGCCCACTTGCCAGCGCGCCAAGCCACCAAACCAGCACAAACAACCCGACCAGCGCCATTCCATCTCCACTAACCCGGTGAAGGATGGAAACCAGCATATGCGGGCCCCATTTCCAGATCTGGAGGTGCGGTGAGAGCGGTCTGTTGTTCGACATATTCAATTCGTCCGGTAAACACTGTTGCAACTCCACTTAGCGTCCACAGCGCGTGTGACAACCCGCCTTTCAACCAGTTCCGCTCGACTTGGGCTGCAAAGTTTCAGATAGGTGTTCGAATGAGTGCAATTCTCCTTACCGGATCAAGCCGCGGAATCGGTGCTGCAGCGCGTGAAGCGTTGGAAAAGCGCGGGGCAAAGGTGATCGGCCACGCGACCAGCGCGGCTGACGAAAACACAATTCCAGCAGACTTCTCTCAACCTTCTGCCCCACAAATATTGTGGGAAGAAGCTTTAGACCGGGCGAACGGACATATCGATGTGCTGGTCAACAATGCCGGGCTGTTCAAGGCGACCGCTCTCGATTCTTCCGATATTGAATGGCTGGATGGGTGGGAAGAGACGCTGCGGATCAACTTGACCGCTGCGGCACAGCTAAGTCGCTTTGCCGTAAGTCACTGGCTGGATCGCGGAGTTCCTGGCCGGATCGTGCATGTCGCAAGCCGCGCGGGATATCGCGGCGATTCGCCGGCACATTGGCATTATGCAGCGGCGAAAGGCGGGATGCTGGCCATGCACAAGACGATTGCGCGCGGTTACGCGGCGCAGCGGATTGTGAGCTTTGCAATCACACCGGGATTTACCGACACCGCAATGGCGGGCGATTATCTGGAGAGCCGCGGGGGCGAACAGCTGTTGCGCGATATCCCGCTGGGACGTGTGGCAGAACCCGCTGAAATTGCACGTATTATCGAATTCTGCTCGCTTGATGCCCCGGAAAGCATGACTGGCGCGGTGATCGACGCCAATGGAGCCAGTTATGTACGTTAAATCACTTCCCTTATGTCTTCTCGCAGCGAGTTGTCTGGCTTTGCCCACCCAAGCGGAAGAAACTGCCACGCTTCAAACGGCAGAGGGCGTCGGTAAGAACGCATTCCTTCAAAGCTGCGAGACATGGGACGAGTGGGACAAGACAGCGCCTCCATTCCAGATACATGGCAACACATATTACGTGGGAACCTGCGGAATCTCTGCCATTCTGGTCACCGGGGACGACGGTCATATCCTTTTGGACAGCGGTGTAGAGGGTGCCGCGCCATCGGTCCTGGAAAACATCCGCAAGCTTGGCTTTGACCCGACCGACATCGGCTATATCCTGATGAGCCACGAACATTTTGACCATGTCGCGGGCCACGCAGCGGCCGTGGAAACGACAGGAGCGAGGGTCGTCGCCTCCGCCCGTGCCAAACCGGTCCTCGAAAGCGGAATTGTTGCATCGGACGATCCTCAGGCTGAATCAAATCACCCGGCAATGGCCCCTGTGAAAGTCGATCTTATTGTTTCCCATGGTGATCCGGTAACGCTTGGTGGCATCACGATCACGGCTCATGCGACATCAGGGCACACGCCCGGCGCACTTAGCTGGAGCTGGACTTCTTGCGATGCGAGTGCTGCTGATCAATCGTGTCGCGATTTTGCATATGTCGACAGCCTTTCACCGGTTTCCGCCGATAGCTACCGCTTTACAGATCATCCAAAGACAGTCGTCGCTTTCCGGCAAAGCATTGAAACCGTTGCTGCGTTGCCATGCGATGAGATTCTTACGCCGCATCCATCATCAAGTAACATGATCAAGCGGTTGCGCTCGGGCGAAGTGGGCGATGGTAATCAATGCAAGAATTACGCCCGCGCTATCGAACGTCGCTTGGATGCGCGCCTCGAACGCGAAGCGGGCAACGCAGAGTGAGCGAGAGCTGGAAACTCTCTGCCTTTGCGGCAAAGCCTGTCATACAGGCGACTCTGCTTTATCATGAAGAGATCGACGATTGGGACCCGGAAGTTATCATTTCAGGCAGCGAAGTGGTGGAGGATCGCCCGCAAGAATGGGTGTTGGAGGCATGGTATTCGCACGAGCCGAGCGAAGCGCAACAGGCAGACATAGCCGGTCTGTTTGACGGGGACGTGCCGGTTTTTACTGTCGAGAAATTGCCTGAACAGGACTGGATCACTTTGAGCCAGCAAGGGGCCGAACCGATCCGCGCAGGCCGCTTTTACGTCCATACATCCGATTATCCACCGGCTGATGGCGCAATGAACATAGAGATCCCAGCCAGCCAGGCGTTCGGCACCGGCCAGCACGAGACGACCGCCGGTTGCCTGGAGATGCTGGACGCAATGAAGGAACGCGGCGTAGTCAGCCGCAATATCGCCGATATTGGCACGGGCACAGGCCTGCTTGCGATCGCTGCCATGCGCTTGTGGCCGAGAGCGCTCTGTACCGCATCCGACATCGATGATGTGTGTGCAGGCGTGGTGGCCGACAACGCGGAGCTGAACAGCGTGCCAATCGGCGCAGATCGCGGTCAGCTGACCATGGTGATCGCTGACGGGATGGCGGACCCGCTCCTCCAAGCGCGCGGGCCATACGATCTCCTGATCGCGAACATACTGGCTGCGCCTTTGGTGGAACTGGCACCAGATTTTGAAGCCGCTGTAACGCCTGGCGCCAGTATCCTGCTGGCCGGTTTGCTGGAACGACAGGAACCCGCGGTTCGCAGAGCCTATCGCCAAGCGGGCTTCCGTCTCGCCGAGCGCCGCGTCAATGGAAACTGGTCCATTCTATGGCTGCGCAAACGACGCTAAAGCGCTTGCTCCTCTGGCCGCTCGCTGTGTTGGCGGCGTTTGCACTTGTTTTCCTGCTGACCGCGTGGATCGGTTCCTCCATTGCCCGCAATGATGATTGGGAACAACCCGCAGCCGGGGTCCAGATCATGATCGAAACCAATGGCGTGCACACCGCTATCGTTATGCCTGCAGTCTCTGCTCAAAAGGATTGGCGCGCGGATTTTCCCGCGGATGATATGCTCGCGCCGAACCGTCCCTACACGCATGTCTCGGTGAGTTGGGTTGAACGCGAAGTGTTCCTTAACACGCCAACCTGGTGGGACCTGTCTCTGCCAACAGTTTTTGGCGCAGCAACGGGCGGTGAAGGCTTGCTGCATGTCAGCCACTACATCCGCCCTGCCCCCTCGCCCGATCATCGTCAGCTGACGATCAGCCATGCAGAATATGCGCGTCTGATCGAGATTATCGAGCGCGAGATTTTGCCTGCGTCTGAACGCACGGTCTATCGTGGCTATTCAGATTATGACGTGTTTTATGATGCGCCCGGCACCTATCACCTTGGCAATACCTGCAACCAATGGGTCAGCAACGCGCTCGCCGCTGCCGGAATCAAAACCGGATGGTGGACCCCGATGGCAGGCGGCGTCATGAAATGGGTGCCTGAGTACAAAGGCGATTAGCGAACCCGCGCTGGCGCAACGATCACCGCATTGGCCAGCAACAGATCCAGCCCGTCCAGATAAGCGCGTTCAGCCGGATCATGGGCAAAACCTATCGCCATGCCGCGGCCAGTCGGTTGCGCCATCAGATAGGGTTTGAAAGCCATTTGGCGGCGGTTTTCTTCCCACACATATCCGCTGGCCACCAAATCATCTGCGGCTGCGAAGCGCAGCACATTCACCCCGTCCGCTCGGTCAAGCGGAGTGTATATGCGTGAACCCGTTGCCAGCACGATTGCGCCGCCATCATACCCAGCAGACAGGAAGTGATTGCGGTCTGCGACAGTGTTCACCAACGCGCCGGGCATCGTGTCTGGCAATGCATTCTCGTCACGAATGGCGGTGCGATATTCGGCTTCGCTAGTGATCTCGACTGCTTCAGCCAGACTGCTGCCTGCATCTGCATCTTCGCCCGGCTCCCGCCCTAGCGCTGCTTCGCGTTTGACCGCCAGCATAGGACTGTCACCACTTGCCAGCATGTCCAGACTATCGCCAATCACGACCACTACGCCGCCTTCGCCCGCGAATTCGCGGATGGTGCTTGCGCCGCTTTCGCCCAGCGCACCTGCCGGCGAGCCGTCGGGGATCAGCAGAACATCATAGTCAGATAGATCCGCATTCCTCAGCTGCGCTGTGCGGATCAGAGTCACCGGCACGCCCAAGCGTTGCTCCAATACATAACGCAGCGCGCCTGCGCTTAGCGGCGAGACGCCATCATCCCAGGCCATGGCAACCTTGGGCAGGTCCAGCCGCACAAAGGCGTCGCTGCCGAAATTGGGGCCATCCTCGACCCAGCTTGATTCAAGCGCCACAGTATGCGCGCCGACTTCATGCGCGAGTTCCGCAAAACGGGCCATCTTTTCAGCGCCATTTGCGGCGTTGCTAAATACCACGGTGCCGCGCGGGAAGGTGCGCGAACCCATGGTGAAAGCTTCATCGGTTGCGCGTCCGACAATTCCTTCGCGCAGCGCCAGCGCTACCAGGCGGGCCTGCCCGCTATCGCTCCAGGGCACAGCAACGCCAAAGCTGCCGCTGCCTTCTGCCACTGGCGCAATCGAAGACGTTGCCGACAACGGATCACCGCCAACCGCAGAGCCGCAAAGTTGCACTTGCGTTCCAGCCATCATGCCAACCGACCAAGCGGTGACGTCATACAATTCATGCGGCAAATCATCGCTGCGGCGGCGTTCCTGCTCGATCACGAATTCACGCGGCAATGGCGTGTCTGCATCCAGCAGGCTACGCACAAGACGCGCAGCGGGTTGAGAACGCGGCACAGCCAGATAGCCCTGCGGATAGCTCTTGCCGCATACCGTCGCTCCACCATCGCGGCGCAGCACATTGATCCCTTGCGCGGCCAGCCTGCGGCCCAGCGCCTCTGCATTCCACCGGCGCTCGGCAAGATCGATCACGTACGCACCGCGCCCTGCCGCACCATTCGCATTGTCCGCACGGTAAGCCGCATAATCACTCATGAAACGATCAGCATTGCTGGCCACTGCTTCAGCAGTGGATAGGCTGGCCACGAAGTGATTACGCACACCGTCAGCATATGTCAGTTCCGTGCCATCGCGTCGTTCCCACACCAGCCCGCGCGGCGATCCTTGCTCGTATGTACTCCCAATTGCGCCCTGATGCGCATTCCATGTGTCCCCATAGCCGGGGTAGAACAGATCAAAGACCTCGCGCGTGAAGTAGGGTTCACCCATGCGGTCAAACCAGGCGGCATTGTTGCGGCCAATCAACTCGTAGAGGCGGATCTGCGCGGGTGTGAGATTAGGGTTCAACGGATCAGCTGCGGGGCTGAAGAAATAGCTGTCATCGCCGCTCATTTCGTGGATGTCCTTGACCACCACTGGACTCCACTCGAGCATGGCCGCGATCTTGCCACGCGTTTCCGGTTGGCTCAGCGTGAACCAGTCACGGTTCAGATCGAACAGATAGTGGTTGAAACGGCCGCTCGGCCATGGTTCATCATGCTCAGCCGCCTGCCGATCGCCAAAAGGCGTCAGGCCCAGCGCGGCGCGAAAGTTGTGCACGAAGCGCGCGCGGCCATCGGGGTTTTGCGATGGGTCGATGATCACAATGCTTTCGCGCATGATCTGGTCCACCCGCGCATCGCCCTGCGAAGCGAGCAAATGATAAGCCATCATAAGCGCCGCATCGGTGGAAGTCACTTCGTTGCCATGCACACCATAGGCAAGCCACGTGACCGGCAACGCGTCGCCATTGCTTGCGCGGCCGGCCGCGACATTGGCCAAATCCGCTTTGATTGCGTCGATCCGCGCCATGTTTTCAGCAGCGGTGATCACAACGTATGCCAGCGGGCGCCCTTCCCAACTGGTCGCATATTGCACCAGTCGAGCGCGATCAGGCGCGGCTTCCACCAGGGCTTCAAGATAGGTCAGGCTTTCGCTGGGGGAGGTAATCCGTGTGCCCGGCGCATGGCCAACCTTTTCAGACAATGTCGGAACAGACGCATCGAAATCGCCATCGAGATAGGACTGCGCCATGGCAGGCGGGGCCGTGAAAGCGAAGGCGGCCAACACAATTGCGATCCGACTTAAAAATCGACCTGTCATTGGAGTGTCCCTGTTGGTATCTGAAAGCATTGGTTTTGGTAACACGCAGATCAAGACGAAGTGCCTGGCAAGGTCAATGTTGCTTGTCGAATTGAGCGCTCGAAGAAAGATGAAGCTGTCATGCCAGGCAATCTTCCAAAGCGCCCAGAGCGGCGCGCGTGAAAGCCTCCATATTGACGATCCGCGCGTCGCTTTGCGTTTCAGTGATACGCGTAACTTCGAACCCGTCCGGCCCTACAATGGCAACACAGCTTCGGCCCGCCGGTGCGCCGCTGGGGTGTGATGAACCGCCAACCGATCCGCTTTCGGCAATGCCCCATTCCGCACCGAAATTATAACGGATAGAGCGGGCCTGAAGCAACGCGTAATCCTCGCTCGCGCCGCGCATCCCCTTGTAGGCTTCACGCGGTTGATTAAACAGCACATCGCGCGCGCGCAGCGAATAGACCACCCCGCCCCCTACGAAGAAGTCCAGCGCACCCGGCACGGTAAGCAAGCTCGCCGCGATCAGGCCGCCTGTAGCGCCATCAGCGACGGCGATCTTTTCGCCGCGTGCCTTGAGTAGTTCGGCAATCCGTGCAGCTTGCGGGTAGAGTTCATTCAGCAGACTCATCCAGCCGCCGCCACGATTTCGGCCCAACCCGCCTCATCAATCACTTCGATGCCAAGCTCTGCCGCTTTCTTCAGTTTGCTCCCCGCGCCCGGTCCCGCGACCAGAAGGTCGGTCTTTGCGCTTACACTGCCGGCTGCCTTTGCACCGAGCCTTTCAGCCTGCGCCTTGGCCTCATCGCGGCTCATGGTTTCCAGCTTGCCAGTAAAGACCACGGTCTTGCCCGCCACCGGGCTATCGAGCGTCTCTACGATGTAAGGTGGCGGGCTGACCAGACTCAGCAGGTCTTCCCACACCTCAACATTGTGCGGCTCGTGAAAGAAGTCACCCAAGGCTTCGACCACCGCGCCGCCTACACCATCAATCGAGGTGATTTCGGACAGTGCATCTTCATCGCCTGCGCGGGCTTGCTCGGCTGCCTGGCGAAGCGCCGGAAGTTCGTGGAAATTCTTCATCAGATCGCGCGCGGTGACTTCGCCGACATGACGAATGCCCAGTCCGAACAGCAGCCGCGCCGCATCGGGCTCGCGCTTGTTCTCCACAGAAGCCAACAGATTATCCACAGACTTATCCTGCCACCCTTCGAGCGCCAAAATCGCGTCCTTTCGATCCTTTAGGCGGAAAATATCTGCCGGACTCTCGAGCCAGCCCAACGCAAAGAATTGGTCGATGGTCTTCTCGCCAAGCCCGTCAATATCGAGCGCCTTGCGACTGACGAAGTGCTTCAGGCGTTCGGTGCGTTGTGCCGGGCAAATCAGCCCCCCGGTGCAGCGCACATCGACTTCGCCCTCTTCGGCCACCGCTTCGCTGCCGCATTCGGGGCACACATCGGGGAAGAGATAAGCTTCGCGCTCAACCTCTGGCGTCAGATTGCGCACAACCTGCGGGATCACGTCGCCCGCCCGCTGCACGACCACGCGATCCCCTGGCCTCACGCCGAGTCGCGCGATCTCGTCACGATTGTGCAGCGTGACGTTAGTGACCGTGACCCCGCCGACCATGACCGGAGCGAGCCGCCCAACCGGCGTCAGCTTGCCGGTGCGCCCAACCTGAATGTCGATGGCCTCAAGTGTCGTCACCGCTTGTTCGGCTGGAAACTTGTGCGCCAGTGCCCAACGCGGAGCCTTTGCAACAAAGCCCAATCGTTGCTGCCAGTCGAGCCGATCCACCTTGTAGACGACCCCGTCGATTTCATACGGCAGATCGGGACGCTGGCGGCCAATCTCCGCATAGTGGGCCAGCATGTCCTCAACGCTATTGGTGACAGTCAGGAAAGGCGAAACAGGGAAACCCCATGCTTCGATCTGCAACATCACGGCATGCTGCGTCTCGCCCGGCACTTCGCTCGCAGCACCCCAACCATAGGCCCAGAAACGCAAGGGTCGCTTGGCGGTAACGCTGGCATCCTTCTGTCGCAAAGAGCCAGCCGCGGCATTGCGCGGGT
>FYBJ01000107.1_pt1 | contig 28729 bp, 31 predicted proteins | sample 1134611 | NCBI WGS metagenome assembly FYBJ01 (sample SAMEA104116008, study PRJEB20421) | marine metagenome | isolation source: marine
ATCGATGCCGCAAACACAACAGTCAATACTGGTACGTTCTTTGTAAAGTCAAACACATCGATTACGTCGGCTACTGCAAACATTCATGGCACTTCACTTTCAATCACTTCTAACACTGCAATCTCGGCCGAGACATTTAGTGTAACAGCTGATATAACGACGATTGGCGCTAACGCAAACGACTCCCTTGTAGTTGATGCTGCGGCATCATTCAGCGAAAGTGTTGGCATATCTGGCATTTTAACGGCATCTGCAAACGCTCTATTCACCGGCACACAAGCTCAGTTTAATAACAACGTTATTGTTGGAACCAACTCATCTGACACCTTCACCGTCAATGCGAGTGTCGGATCAACCGTTGTTCCATCTGCAAACGTAACACATAGTCTCGGTTCTGCCACAAAACTCTGGAATGGCGCATTCGTTAAAGACGTCACAGTTGCTGCAAATGTCGATGTTTCGGGTACGCTTGGACTGCACAGTGTGGGTGGCGGAGCTGCGCAAGCTATCAAAACGATATCTGCCGACACAAACCTTGTTGGGCTAGATATTGAGTTTCAAGACTCTGATTCGGCTGCAGCGAGCTATTTTAGTTTTGCTCCCACATATTTCAGAAGCGCTCAAGCAAACAACGTTATTGATCTCGGTGGATCCACCAACTACTGGAAAACGGGGTATCTGACAGATGTTGCGATCGCAAATTCTGCCACCGTAACATCGACCCTAACCGTCAACAACCAAGCAAACGTGGCATCGATGATGGTTCGAGACATTACCGCCACGCGTCTAGTGTATGGTGGGACAGGCGGTGAACTCGTTGGTAACGCAGGTCTTACGTTTGGTTCTAACACACTAACAGCCAACAATCTAGCCGTGTCCACTGATGTCACTGTCGCTGGCACATCGACCTTTACTGGATTGATGACAGCAGAAGGAAATGCAACTGTTGAGGGTAACTTGACAGTATTGGGGACCTTGTCAGATATCACTGTTGCTGGCACATCCAATTTTACTGGAGTGATGACAGCAGAAGGAGATACGATTGTTGAGGGCAACTTGACAGTATTGGGAACCACGTCTCTTGCTACAGATACAGACTTCACTGTTAACAACTCTATCTCAACGACCTCCACTGTCAACTCACTATTGTCCGTCAGCGGCAATACAGACATTGGTAATGCGACAACAGATACACTGACCGTTACCGCACGCGTTGACTCTGACCTCGTTCCGTCAACAAACAGTACACGAGATTTTGGTACGTCTTCTCTTAAATGGGCAAACGTCCACGCCACTACTCTATTCGGGGCGTTAGCATGGTCTCAGGTCACCAGCAAACCAGATCCGAAAGTAACTGTGACCTTAACGGGAGATGTTACAGGATCAGGAAATACTACTCTTACAGACCTCGCTAACGGTACTATATCGTTTGCTACCACGATCGCTCCAAACTCTGTAACACTTGCAACTGACACTGTTGGTAACTATGTTGCCACAGTCAGCGCGGGTAGTGGGATTGATGCATCAGGCTCTGGTGAAGGTGCCACGGTAACTATATCTCACGAAGATACATCGTCAGTATCAAACACCTCCGTCAATAACTCGGGCGGAACTGTGATCCAAGACCTTGTAGCGACATATGATGGGTTTGGCCACGTGTTGTCGATGAGCCCATCATCGGTAGACCTTGATGGGCGGTATGTTCGGTTGGCGTTCCGTGACGTCGCTGGTGATTCCGGCACAGCAGTCGCTGACGGTTTAACAGATACGCTGACTATCGCGGGCGGATCGGGGATCACAACTTCAGTTTCTTCTGACACGGTTACCGTCACATCGACAGATACGTTGGACGACGTCGTCGGACGAGGAAGCTCGACAGCTTCAAACATCACTGTTGGTGATCTAGGTGCGACCGATGGTACATTCGGCGGTAACGTCATTGTTACTGGTAACCTAACAGTCAACGGTACGCATACAATTGTCAATACAGCAACTGTCGAACTGAACGACAACATCATTTTGCTGAATAGCGATGAAGTGGGCACTCCTTCTCAGAATGCGGGTATTGAAATCGAACGAGGAACGGCCTCCAACAAGTCGTTTATCTGGGACGAAGCAGCCGACAAGTTTACAGTGGGATCGGAGACACTCGTTGCTGGAACATTCGAGGGTACGTTAAGTGGATCCGCGTCTACATTGACCACTGCTCGAAACATCTCTTTGGGCGGAGACGCGTCGGGGTCGGCGTCGTTTGATGGTTCCTCCAACGTAACCATTACGGTAACTGTGGCGGATGACAGTCACGCGCACACTGCTTACGCCAACACAAATGGAGATACGTTTACTGGCCAAGTGATTCTAACAGGTGGAGTAGCGTCGACGTACCCACTATCCGTTAGAAACACATCTGGAGACGATTCTAGTTATCTAGCCGAATTTGTTGGTGAATCGGATAGTCTCGTTATCAAACAGCCTAATAATGCGGGCGACTACGAGATTGTTAATACTCAGCAAGGTAATGGTATCGCATTCGGTGACGGTGCCACTGGCCTTCAGATGCAAGTTGGAGGCTCAACAATCGGTCAGTGGCAATCCGGTGGATTGACTGTTACCGGAGCAATCACAGTATCAAGCACGGTAGATGGTCGGGACTTGGCGGTCGATGGTGCGAAACTCGACGGCATAGAGTCTGGTGCTACGGCCGATCAGACTGCTTCAGAAATCCTAACCGCAATCAAAACAGTCGATGGCTCCGGTTCAGGCCTCGATGGTGATCTACTTGATGGTTACGAGTATTCATCATTTAACAACAATGTCTTAATCTATCGTAACAGTGGTTCAAATGCTAGCGGTAGACTTAAAATCAGACTGCCTTTTGACACTAACTCTGGCAAGATGATTAAGTTTACGGTCTCACAGTATTCCAGTTATGAATTACACGAATATCAGGTTTCAGGATATCTCTATAGTACAACTAATCAGTGGTATGCTCCCAAAGTGGTTTATACCGGGTCAGGCACACCAGATATTGTGATGGGACGGGATACTGACGGAACAGCTTATGTGAGTATAGCGGATTGGTCTTACACGGGCCTCACAGTCCACAGCGTAACCATGGGCCACACAGGCTCAACCCCAAATGCATACAACCAAGGATGGTCTGCTGCCCAAGACGCAACAACCCCTAATTCGGTATCAGTTTCTGTTTCTCCTCACTTCACTTCTGCAGATAACACAAAACTAGATGGCATCGAAACAGGGGCTACGGCTGATCAAACTGCTTCAGAAATCCTAACTGCACTCCTAACTGTCGATGGAAGCGGAAGTGGTCTTGACGCAGACCTTCTTGATGGTCAACACTCATCTTACTTCACAAACGCTTCCAACCTGTCAAGTGGAACCGTTCCAGTAGCCAGAATCCCTGCAGCCAACACCTCAGATGTTCATGGCGATTCAAGCACAAACGTTCTGACGCCTGATAATGTGGCTGATGGTGTAGCAAAAGTTGCCTTGTCTTATGGCGCGAATGTGGCGGTGAATATGTCTACAGGAATAAACTTTGAATTGACTCTAACTGGGAACTGTAACATTGACAATCCATCAGGGGAAACTCTTGGTCGATCCGGATTCATTGCCATTATACAAGATGGAACAGGAAGCCGAACCGCCTCGTGGTCTAGTCAGTGGAAATTCGCTGGTGGAGCGGCGCCAACGTTGTCGACGGGAGCCTCTGCAAAAGACATGTTCTACTATACGTGCTTCGATGGCGACGAATTTATCGTCACTGGCCCCGTTGCCGATTGGAACGCGTAGGGGGGGGGAATATGACTTATCATCTATCTCCAGTAGGTAACGCGGGGGCTGCTAGCGGCGGACCAATGGAGTTAACATACATTGGAGCCTCCAAAGGTGAAGACCACGCCGGATCCTTAACTGGACACGCTGATATTGAAGCGGGCGATTTACTATTCCTCACTCAGTGGGCAGTTGTGCGTGGATCGGGAACACCGCCTGCCGCAAACTATGGAACAGGATTCACTAGTCTCGAGACTCACAGCGGAACTGAGATAGTATCAAAGGTTACTTTCTCAACGAGGTTGTGCCTCTCATACAAGATTGCAGATGGAACAGAGGCTTCTTCTACCGTTGGAGGCTTGACGTACTCAAACGGAGAGGGGGCCCTTTTGGCTGTATACAGGCCTTCAAAACCCATCACATCTGTTGTCGTCACATCTCACACCGAATACACAGAAAATTTTAACCCGGCGGCGGTGGGATATGATATTAATGCTAACACGGGTGATGCCACTATTCCACACGCCACAACAGTTGATATTAACTTCAACTTTGATGTTTACTGGTCTGAAACCCCCGACGAATCACATCCCGACGGCTCCGGTGATGGGCGAGGATCAATTTTTGTGGGGCCAGCTTCCACAGATGTGACAATCACAGACAATGAAGCAACTCAAGGCAACTTAGCCTGGATTGGGTTTGTAACAGTGAGTTAAAAACATGAAATATTTTTTAGACGAAGACAATACCCCCGTGAAGTGGATGGGACAACCACTCGGTGAAGACGGGATCAAATACCCCCTAAACATCGACAAGTTGTGGTCAACTGAGGACCTCGAAGGTGTGGGACTGTTTGATGCTGACCCCGCCGAGGGAGATATTCCGGCCGGTAAACAAATAGAAACAGAGAGCGTTGAATATAATGCGAACACCGGCAGACCTCAGCTCGTTCGGACGTACGCAGATGTTGACATGACAAAAAGACGATCAAAGATGAAATGCTCAAGATTGCAGGCCAAAGCTATATTGCACGTTTATGATATACTCGACCGGGTAGAATATATCGTTGAGAACTCAGATTTCGTTACCAAACTGGCATGGAAGGAAGCGTCTGAATTTCGGAGGGATAGCCCACTCATCATTGCCCTAACGTCTGCCGTTAAGTGGCCAGATGGGAGTGATATTACAGAAGAAGATATGGATGACCTATTCATATCAGCAGCCAATCTAGAGGTAGCATGATAAAATATGAAGGATATGATCTGAAGGACTTTTCAGACTTTGCTCCCATTTTGGAGCTTGAGGCTGTATACGGCAACAACGATCTATACACCAATCAAAGACTGTTGAACATTCTCAAGAGGGCGGGTGGACGTGTCGTCACAGCAAGTGATGGAGATGAGGAGATAGGTTACTATGTGTATGCTCCATACACAAAGTGGACCCTCATCTCCGGAGATCCTTTCGGATTTGCAGCGATCAACTCTAAGTTACAAGAGGACAAAGTCAGTTTGGATCTGTGCACAGTTCCTGTTTTTGTCCACCTAACCCCCGAATATGCGGATCAGCAGTCTTACCTCGACTTCAACGCCGCACGCGTGCGAGATGCGGTAGAATCTGGTTACAACTTTGGGGTGGTTGGGATAAACTCATTCACTGTGGGAGATGATTACTGTTACCAGTCTGATTGGATGGAGAGCAAAGAGGTGTTTGCTGAAAACACGAACTCAGAATTTGTGTACATTGGTGAATATAAGGAAAACAACGTTTACCTTCAGAGGTATGGTGTATAACGCGGCCAAATTATGTTTAAACAATTGATAGCCAACAGATTGGCTGAAGTGGATTTTGACGCAACATCGTATGTTCGCGACATTGTTGAGTACTACGACAGAGAAATAGTACGTAGAGATCAAGAGTTGATGTCGGGTGAAGTGACCTACCACATCGACTACGGCCCTCTTGCTGATAGAGATGCGTGGTTCTTCCTCACGAGACAATTCGTAAAAATGATGAAAGAGATGGGGTCCACTCTCGACTTCGACCATTTCAAACACACATTGAAGTTCACGTTCATATCACTCCCCCCTCAACACGTGCTAGTGCCGCACACAGCTGCATATATTAGAGCAATGTGTTCTATCAACGTTCCCCTTAGAGGAACGACAAAGATCGATCTTTATCGGGATAATATTGCTAGCCCTCACCAGGCTGGCAAACACATAATCAAACACCACTACACAAGTCCGATAGTCCTCAATGTTAACCAGTTTCATGGCGTGATTAACGACGATGAAGACACTCGACTGGTGTTGAAGGTACATATGATGGTTACCCCCTTTCAGGATGTTATTGACAGTCTGGGTGGAGATAAAGTGAAAATCTTTAAGACCCCACTTCCGTGGAACAAGTTGCGGGGTTCGATCAACGAACTGGATAGTATATCATGATTGAAATTCTGATCATCAGCTTCATATGGTGGCAGGTATTGTCAGCGGCTGTAGTTAGCGCTGGATACCACAGATACTTTGCGCACAGAGCTTTCACTGCGCCAGTGTGGTACGAGTATTTGGTGTTAATCCTTGGTCCGCTGTCGGGAGCGGGTCACGTTCTTGGTTGGGTGGGTGTTCATCGCTTGCACCACAACCATTCCGACACAAAGGATGATCCCCATTCACCTAAGTTTCAAGGTTGGTGGAGAGTACTCACGTCAACGTTTCATGTTCCCCCCATCAAACGTAAACACGTGTCCGACTTGCTGCAAAACCCAAGAGTTGTCAGATTCTATAAAATTCACTTAGAAATGAGGTTGCTTGCGTTAGTGGGTGGATTGGTTGTACTCCCCTTCAATTGGTATGTGGCTTTGATTTTGATGCCGGTTGTTTATGGGTATATTGGCTTTGGTCTCCTAAATACTTTATGCCACTCGAAAGATCACGTGACAAACTCTGCGCTGGTCAATATATTCACGGGGGGTGACGGTTGGCACGCTAATCACCACAAGCGGCCACGAAGTTGGAAGATTGGGTGGGAGTGGTATCAGTGGGATCCTGGTGCCAGGTTTATTGGATGGATAAAAACATGAATAGAGATCGCATCAAAGGTACAGGGCCGGATCGCAAAAAGCTGAAGACGTATTACAAAATGGGAAACGTGTCTTTTGACACTGTTCGCGAACTCAACGCCGTGCTTAATTCACGTAAAGGCTCAGATATAGGCACAGACGAATATTCGATCGCCAACCAGATTGATTACAAAAAGACACACAACGCCCTCCCCGACAAGTATAGACAAATTCTCCTCCAAAACAAAGAAATGGGGGAAGAAGATGAGTTTTCGTATTCAAATTGGAAGGTTGACGACTATAAAATAGACTCGACAGTGTGCGACATATACGAATTCTTTGATAGTGTGCGCCGATTTAGGGTAAGTGAAATGCAACCCAATCACGAGCTGTCGTGGCACATTGATACAAATACGAGTGTGGCGTGTAGAGCTCAGATATGTCTGAACGATCACGATGCTACGTTTGAATTCAAGGACAGAGATGGTCACCATATTGTCAACATGGAGCCGGGAGAATTGTGGTTCGTTAACACTGGTTGGCCGCATCGTGTAGTGACAAACAACCTCTTTCGACGGGCAGCTGTGTTTACTTTTCATTTCGACAACGTTCTTGATAAGGGCTCTCTACTGATAAATAGTTAAAAGGGTGGAGAGAACACATGGCTATCGCTGGAACAACAAAGAAGAATTTCACGGTCAATCAAGGCGCCGATTTTACAGACACATTTCCCGTGGTGCATGCTAACGGATCGGCGTTTGATTTGACTGACTACAACGTCGCAAGTCAAGCCCGCAAAAATTACGCATCATCCAACGCCGTTACCTTTAGCACCGCCCACAGTAATACAGGTGGGGTAATAACACTATCGCTTGATAACGCTAACACGGCCACTTTAACTCCTGGCCGTATGACGTACGATATAGAAATTACCAGTTCAGCAAACGTTGTAACACGTGTTTACCAAGGTATCGTCACTATAGATCCCAATATGACCCGAGTATAAGGAGGTCACAATGGCTCAACCAGTATCCCGTGCAGAACTTAAAGAGTGGTGCCTGAGAAAATTAGGCAAACCAGTCATCGAGATCAACGTCGATGACGACCAAGTCGAAGATCGAATTGATGAAGCAATCTCATATTATCACGACTACCACTATGATGGAACGGAGAAGGTCTACTTTAAACATCAGATAGACGCCAACACTATCTCTAACGGTTATATCACGATCCCCGAAAATATCATTGGTGTCGTCAATCTATTCGACATTGGAGATGCGACGTTTAACACAAATATGTTTGACATCCGTTATCAGATTGCGCTTAACGAGGCATTCAATCTCGCTAACATGAATATGGCTAACTATCACGCGACAATGCAACACTTGTCTCTGATTGAAGAGATCCTAGTCGGCAAGCAACCATTGCGGTACAATCGTCACGTCAACAAATTACACATAGACATGAATTGGGAGAAGGTGGATGTTGGAGACTACCTGATCGCCGAATGCTATCAAGTTCTTGACCCAGACACGTACACAGACATGTACAAAGATCGTTGGCTGCAAAATTATGCGACGGCGAAAATCAAATATCAGTGGGGATCCAACCTTACCAAGTTCACCGACTTCCAAATGCCAGGCGGAGTGACATTCAACGGTCAACGAATCTTGGACGACGCGATCGCAGAAATTGGCCGATTAGAAGACGAGATGATTTCTTCTTACTCTCTACCTGTACACGATTTGGTAGGATAGTATGGCCACGAATCTCTACTTCAACAACTACGCGAGCTCCAACGAGCAGAATCTGGTAGAAGATTTGATCATCGAGTCGATTCAGGTTCATGGTGTAGAAACTTTCTATATGCCACGGACGTGGAATGCGGAAGATTCTATCTTAAACGAAGACGATTTGTTGTCTTTCGAGGCAGCTCATCAGTTGGAGATGTATGTTAAGAACGTTGAGGGGTTTGAGGGAGAGGGCGATATACTTTCGCGAATTGGCCTAGAGATCCGTGACTCAATGACGTTGACTGTTGCAGTTCGACGTTTTGATCTCGAGGTTGGCCAGGTTTCCAATCAGGAAAGGCCAAATGAGGGGGATCTTGTTTACTTCCCCCTAAACAGGAAAATATTTGAGATCAAACACGTCGAACATGAATCCGTATTCTACCAACTCGGTGACCTCCAAGTGTATGATCTCAGAATGGAGCTGTTCGAGTATTCTGGCGAGAGGTTTTCTACCGGCAACCCGTCTATCGATGGAATGTATACCTCAATTGACATAACCTCCAACACTGCGATTGCTAACGTGGAGACAGTGGACTCTTTCGCGGACAACATACAGATCCAACAAGAGGCTGATGCGTTGATTGATTTCACGGAAGTGGATCCATTTAGTGAGGGAGGAGCGTACTAATGTTCGGTCATGATTATTACCATCACACACTGAAGCGATACGTTGCTGTGTTCGGAACACTATTCAACGACTTAAAAATAGATCGTAAGGATAACAATGGAACGGTAATTCAGTCGTTGACTGTTCCACTTACATATGCTCCCGTTCAGAAGGTTCTGGCCCGAGTTCGTCAAGATCCGAGCTTTGATCGTAAAGAGGCTGCGATTCTTCCTCGAATGGGATTCGAGATCATTGGCATGGTCTACGATGGCGAGCGCAAAATGAATAAGATGAAGAACACAAAGCGCGCCACATCCAATACCGCTTTTGTAGATCACATTCTGGCACCAGCCCCATACAATATCGATATTGAACTGACCATTTTGTCAAAATATATGGAAGACGGCTCAAAAATTATCGAACAGATTCTTCCATACTTTACCCCCGATTGGACTCCGTCAGTCAAAATGGTAGACGGAATCGATATGACTTTGGATATTCCCATCATTTTGAATAGCGTTGTATCGGACATATCGTATGAGGGAGATGTTGGCGAGCGCTCAATTATGTCGTGGACTCTCGGATTCACAATCAAGGGATACTTTTTTGGTCCAACCACACAAAAGAAAATCATCAAATTCGCAAACACCAATCTGTATACATCCCTCACCGCAAACACGGCAGAAGAGCGTGTTACAGTCCAACCTGGAGTTGACGCCAACGGTATCCCCACCACAAGTGCTAACAACAGCATTCCGTGGACCGATATCGACTTTGATGACGACTGGGACTACATTGTAACGATAGAAGATCTAACTTAAACAGGACTTACACCATGGTTAAAGACACAATTTCGAAATCTTTGGACTTGACTCCTCTCGAGGTTGACAGCGACTCCCCAAAGCAACAGGTGCAAACGCTTTCTCAGTCTGATCCTAGGAATGATGTCGACATGATACGAGACAACGTCATCGATGTCATTGACAAGGGTCAGATGGCGTTGGCGGAGATGATCAAATTGGCCTATCTAACAGAAAGTCCAAGATCCTACGAGGTGGTTGCTGGTTTGCTGAAGACCATCGCAAGTGCCAACAAGGACTTGCTTGATATACACGTCAAGCAGAAAGAGCTTGATAAAATTGAAAAGGAAGAGAAAGGAGAGGGATCAAGTGAGGTATCGTTCACGTTGAGCCATGCGGATCTTGTTGCTGCGTTAAAGAATGCCGAAAAAGAGTGATCGTTACAATAGTAATCCATTAGTCCCAAAGGCTGGCGTTGAAAGAGCGTATACTCCGAAACAGTTACGTGAAGTCAACAAATGCATGTCGGACCCTATATATTTCGCCAAGAAGTACTTCAAGGTGATTAGCCTCGATGATGGACTAATCGACTTCGACTTGTATGAGTATCAAGAAGAAGCAATCACAAAGTTCATGAAATCACGTAACATGATTTTGAACGCGAGTAGACAGAGTGGCAAAACGTCTGTTGTTACGGTTATTGTACTACACTCAGTCATGTTCAACCCAATGTATGGGGCCGCTATCCTTGCAAACAAAGGCGCAACATCCCGCGAAATCCTACACCGAATCAAACGCGCATACGAATACTTACCCGACTTCCTCAAACCGGGAGTGAAGGAGTGGAATAAGAGTAAGGTGGAGTTCGAAAACGGATCCACAATTATGGCTGAAGCGTCATCCTCAGACAACGTCCGCGGACAGTCGATCAATCTCCTATATATCGACGAGCTGGCGTTCGTAGAGGGTTGGGAAGATTTCTCTGCATCCGTTCTTCCAACACTATCATCGGGTAATACTACCAAAATGGTATTCTCGTCCACTCCACACGGATTGAATCACTTTTACGAATATGTGGAAGGCGCGCGTAACGGTAACAACGGATTCGAACTGGTAGAAGTTCCGTGGCAACGCGTTCCAGGTAGAGATGAAGCTTGGAAACAACACACTCTCCACACGGAGATGAACGGAGATGTTCTGAAATTTGCTCAGGAATACGAACTTGAATTCCAGGGTAGCTCGGGTACGTTGATCTCAGGATCGTGTCTTAAAGCTCTTTCAAAGTCTATTCCTGTGCAGTACGACGAACACACACGTCAGTATGCTGCCCCCGAAGATGGGCATGAGTATGCTCTGGTTGCAGACGTATCGAGAGGCAAGGGTTTGGACTATAGCGCGTTCTCCGTGATTGATATAACGGAGATCCCATACAAACAGGTTATGACGTATAGAAACAACCTCGTCACACCAACTGACTATGCCACGACAATATTCCACACCGCAATTCTTTACAAGAACGCGTTGGTGCTGATTGAAATTAACGATTTGGGTCAACAGGTCGCTGACTTCATCCACGATCTCGAATATGAGAATATCATCTACACAGAGAACAAGGGACGAGCGGGAAAACAGATTTCAGCCGGTTTTGGTAAAAATGTTGATAGGGGAATTCGAACTACCCTTTCCGTAAAGGCTCTGGGTTGTGCAAACGCTAAATTGTTGATTGAAGGATACAAGCTCGAGATCAACGATAAGTGGACCATCGACGAACTCAAAACCTTCTCCGCTAAGAATAAGTCATATGAAGCTGAGGTCGGCAAACACGACGATATGGTGATGGGCCTCGTGCTGTTCTCGTGGCTATCAGTCCAGCCATACTTCAAAAACTTGACAGATACGGATGTAATGGAAGCTCTGAAAGAGCGAACAGAAGAGCAAATGATGAGTGAGTTGACGCCATTTGGAATCATCGATGATGGTCTGGCTGAGGAGCATCCAATGGTTATCGACGTCGTTGCAGATAATTGGCTCTCGACAGATCTCTGGTAAATCCGCGGATCTATAAATACCCGTAACGATATTTACGAATAATTCCATAACGGGGAGAACCAACATGGCCTTTCAAATGAGCCCAGGTGTTACGTTCAGTGAGATCGACACTACAACAGTTGTACCTGCTGTATCTACCACAAAGGGCGCTGTCGCTGGTGTGTTCAGCTGGGGTCCAGTCAACAGTCGAATCCAAGTGGGATCGGAAGTTGAACTAGTCAACCGTTTTCACAAACCGACCGCGGACAACTACGAGACGTTTTTCACAGCTGCCGACTTCTTGGCATACAGTCAAGACCTAACAGTTGTCCGCGCGGCATCTAATGCTGCCTTTAACGCTACAACAGATGCTAACAACGCTGTGCAAATTCTTACCCGCGCCGATGCGGAAGCTGTGACTGGCGAAGATTATGTCGCTAGATACCCAGGTACTCTTGGCAACAGCCTTAAAATCTCTATCTGTCCTTCCGCAAACGCGTTTTCCACATCGATTTCTGGATCAGTTGCGGTTACTGTTGGATCAAACTCTTCGGTAATTTCTTCCGCAGCAACAGACAACATCGCTGTTGGTGATGTGCTGAAACTAGGAAACTCCACAATTGGTTGGCAGGAGTTGCGGGTATCAGCCGTATCCGGGACCGACGTTGACTTTGAGTCAAATTTCCGCCTATCCTCAAACTCTTCCATTGGCGGCACCCGTTATTGGGGCGAGTGGAGAAAGGTCGATGCGGCTCCAGACACTGGGAAGGTCCACATTGTTGTCATCGATGAAGATGGTACTATATCGGGGACAGAAGACGCCGTTCTCGAAGTGTACGAAAACGTTTCGGTTACATCAAGCGCTAAGAAAGATGACGGATCAACCAATTTCTATAAGAATCTGATTAACGAAAGCTCCAATTGGATCTACGCTACCAGCGATACACAAGCGACTGGGGACACTCCCGTGTACGCATCCTTTGTTGGTGGTACAAATGGGGCGGCCGAATCAACTATCGGCCTTTCTGATCTTGCTACAGCATACGATCTTTTCTCAAACGGTTCAACTGTGGACGTTTCTCTGATCATGGCCGGTAAAGCAACTGCTGGCACCAACGGTACAGGATTGGCAAATTACATCATCGACAACATCGCTGAAGTGCGTAAGGATTGTGTGGTGTTTATTTCCCCTGCTCGAGCAGACGTCGTTTCCAACGCCGGTAGCGAGCTCACGGCGATTACAGCGTTTCGTGGGTCTCTGAGTGCTAGCTCATACGCATTTGTCGACAGTGGATACAAATACCGATACGACCGCTACAATGACGTTTACCGATACACACCTTTGAACGGTGATATCGCGGGGATTGCAGCCCGAACTGACAAAGACCGCGATCCGTGGTTCTCGATCGCTGGTTATGACCGCGGTCGAGTCAAGAACGTTGTTCAATTGGCATGGAACCCTGAACAGGACGAGAGAGATTCGCTTTATGCTGGTGGAGTCAATCCCGTGATCACAGAAGATGGTCAAGGAACTGTTCTGCTAGGTGACAAAACATTCCTAGGCCGATCAAGTGCATTTGACCGCATTAACGTCCGTCGATTGTTCATCGTTCTGGAGAAAGCTATCACCCGAGCATCTAAGCGTTCACTATTCGAATTCAACGACGAGTTTACACGGGCACAGTTCGTGAACCTTGTAGAGCCGTTCTTGCGAAACGTAATGGGTCGACGTGGTATCTACGACTTCCGTGTTGTGTGTGACACAACCAACAACACCGCGGATGTGATCGATCGCAACGAGTTCATTGGTGATATCTACATCAAACCAGCCCGTTCCATTAACTTCATTCAGCTTAACTTTGTTGCTGTTCCAACAGGTGTTGAATTTGAAGAGATTGTTGGCGTCAGATAAGAATAAATACACCTAAAGGGGAGAACTCAAATGGCGTTCAATATTAATGAGATCCAGGCACAGTTGACGGGAGGGGGAGCACGCAACTCCCACTTCCAAGTGCAGATCCAAAATCCGGTGGAAGGTGCTGGCGATCTAAAGATACCTTTCATGGTCAAAGCTTCTGTTTTGCCGGCCGACAATCTTGGTGTGATCGAAGTTCCATACTTCGGCCGAAAGATTAAGCAGCCCGGCGATAGGGTTTTTGACGAGTGGGAAGTGATTGTTATCAATGATGAAGACTTCGCCGTCCGTAATGGCTTCGAGGCTTGGATGTCAGCAATCAACAGTCATGAAGAAAACCTTAGACAGTTTGCTGATTCGTCTCCACTCAACGTGAAGTCTCAAGCACAGGTCAACCAGTACTCAAAAACCGGACAGTTGATCCGCACGTACAACTTCAACGGCTTGTGGCCTTCATTCATCTCACCCATTGACTTGTCCTGGGAAAACACTGACCAGATTCAAGAATTTTCCGTCACGTTCCAATACGATTGGTGGAATGTTTCGGGAGGAACTACAGGAGACGGTGGAACGCAGTAGCGTTCCCGTCTTCTTTTGGATATTATGAGGGGTTACACCGGTGAAATTACTCGGTTTTGAAATCAAGCGGTCTGAAGAGCCTGAGAAGGAGCTGAAAAGCTTTGTGAGTCCCACTGACGATAGTGGGGCTGTCGAAGTCGCAGCATACGGTGGTGGAGCGTATGGATCCATCGTCGACCTAGAAGGCACAGCAAAGAATGAAGCTGAGCTTGTTACTCGATACCGTCGAATGAGACTACAGCCAGAAGTTCAATTTGCTGTAGATGACATCGTCAACGAGTCTATCATCATGAGCGATACAGAGCCAGTAGTGTCTCTGAATCTAGATGGCATTCGGGGTAGCGATACTTTCAAAGATAAAATTACTGACGAGTTCAAGTACGTTCTCGAGTTGTTAAATTTCCACAACGAAGGTTACGAGACGTTTGAGAAGTGGTATGTTGATGGCCGAATTTATTTTCACGTTATCGTTGATGAAGAGAATAGTGGCAAGAACGGAATCGAAGAGGTTCGGTTCGTTGATCCGCGAAAAATTCGCAAGGTTAAAGAAGTTGAGAACGTCACCGATCCCAACAAGGGTGTGACTCTTAAGCGCATTAAGAACGAGTACTACATCTACAGCGATAGGGGATATCTCAAACAGGGACAGCCGTCTCTCGCTACATCTTACGGCACCAACATTGGTGGGATCAGAATTGCAAAAGATGCGATGGTTCATGTAACATCTGGACTTGTCAATGAAACGAACGACATGGTGCTGTCGCACCTACATAAAGCTATCAAGACGATGAACCAGCTTCACATGCTGGAAGACGCCACGGTCATTTACAGAATCTCACGTGCACCAGAACGTCGAATTTTCTACATCGACGTGGGGAATTTGCCGAAAGCAAAAGCTGAACAATATTTACGCGATATGATGACACGGTACAAAAATAAAACCGTGTACGATCCACAAACGGGAGAAATCAAAGACGCGAGACGTTTCCAAACAATGCTGGAGGATTTCTGGTTACCGCGGCGTGAGGGTGGTAAGGGTACGGAGATTACATCTTTGCCGGGCGGCCAAAATCTTGGTGAGATCGAAGATATACACTACTTCCAAAAGAAGTTGTACAAGTCTCTGAATGTCCCAATCTCAAGACTGGAGACGGAAACAGGATTCTCTTTTGGTCGGCCATCGGAGATTACCCGCGACGAGATCAAATTCGCCAAGTTTATCACTCGGTTACGTCGTCGATTCTCACAAATATTCTTGCAGTTGTTGGAAAAACAGCTGATTCTCAAGCGAGTAATTAGAGAGCAAGAGTGGGAAGAACTCAAGGATCAGATCCGCTTTAAGTATCTTGAAGATAACCACTTTGAAGAAGTAAAAGAGGCAGAAGTTCTCAGAGAGCGCATCGAAACTGTCCGCGCCATGGAAGATATGGTTGGGACGTACTTCTCAAAGGAATGGGTTCGCAAGAACATTCTCAAGCAATCCGATGAAGATATTCAGGATATTGAAAAGCAGATTGCAGGTGAATCGGCCGATGATCCGGATATGATGCAACAGGCTCCGGCTCCTGCAAACCCCGGATCAGATGATAAGAACGCGTTTAGTTAAGGTTTTTGATAAATAGGAGAACATGATGTCAGAACAAGAATATACAGCCTCTGATATAGTATCAGCAGCAATGGAAAGACAGCCAGTTGAAGTGGCTGCCGCATTCAATTCCATTATGCACGACAAGATGACTGATCAGGTTGCATCTATGCAACATGATTTTGCAACATCTTTTGGTGCTGAGGGCATTGCTTCTGAAGAAGGCTAGAAAATTCGTAGGAGATTACGATGATTAACATTAGAGAACTGCTACCAGAAGTCAGCAAGCCAAAGCCTGAGTCCGAAGAAAACTTTTGGGACAAGCACGTGAAGGGCGCAGTGAAGTATAATCACCCGGTAGCTCCTGAGAGTCAGTTTAAAGGTCTAACAAAGAAAGATCACACAAAGAAAGCTTCCTTCAAGAACGGAGAAGATGAGGCTGTTTACGAACAAGTTGCGTCCGATGGGTTTGTTGAGGACCTCGATGAGGATTTTACTCCTGAGTTGCTCGAACATAGTGCATCGTTTCATGATATGGCTAAACAACATCATCAGGACCGAATGATGTATCATGTAGCTTCTGCTGGTGCGCTTCAGACACCAAATGCGATGCATGAACTACACAAAGACGCAGGTATTGCCCATTTGGTTGCATCTATCGCCCACGATAACGCTATCCGCGTTCACCGCGATCCAAAATGGCACGCCAAACAAAAACATGGTACGCCTAAAAAAGCTACTAACCATGCTCATGAACTATCATCGAAGGCATCTGCCGCATCTAGTGCCGCTTCAAACTACAGATCGGTAGAAGAAGAGTTTGAGTGGACAGGAGGCGCATACGGCGATATTGTTGAGGATTTTTTTCCACATGGGTGAATGAGGCTTCGTATGACCACACAGCTGATCGGCGACCTCAAAAATACACAAAGCCAGACGGCCGAATCGGAATCAGAATGGTTCCAACAGATGTAAACATTGTCAAAACTGATCCGGAAGGTGACGACAAGAAAGGCTTGAGGGGAGAGTAATGGAATATATTTCAGAGATATCTTCGCGCAAGCTTAGAGCCTACATGAAGAAAGCAAAAGATATGCACCGCATTCAGCGTCATGTAGGAAACTTAAATCGTCTCGATGCAGACCGTTCTCGAGATTTAGAGGTGCGCAAGTCTTTGAGACAAGCAAGTGACACTTTGCTCACAAAAGCAAATAATAAGCGAAAGTATTCAGATAAAGCGAGAGATACATTGAGAAAACGCAATCCCATTCGTCGAATTTTTTCTCGTGAACAGAACGAGATTTTGGAGAACAAATCTTCCAGCTCCTCTAGACAAAACTCCGGCTCGTCTGAGACGTCAACAGGAACGCGCGCGGCAGCAGCTGTTGGAGCTGTTACTGCGGGATCAACCATTAGTGCTGTGAAGCAAGCAGTGGGAGTCGTAGGTAAGGCCGCCCGAAAGACGTATAGTGCGGGAAAAACGGCGTTTTCGAAGTCTGCCAAAACTGGGGCCGTTCGACGAGCTGTGGTCACTGCGAAGAAGGCTTCTAAGACTTCGACAGCAAACTACCCCCGAACAGATACCGCTTCTCAGCGTGCTCAAGATAGTAAAATCAGAAACGCAAATAAAGCGGCCGGCCGTCCTATTGAGCAGGGTACGAGTCGTTGGAAGGCAGATGCAAAGACCTTCAAGGTGGCTAAACCAACACCCAAACTAACTATCAGTGGCAAATCGAAGTCTACGGAGTCGGGTAGATCTACTGGCGGCCGTGGACCGTATGTTGGCGGAGCAAAAGGTCGAAGTGGGGGAGGATTCCCCACTTTGAGAATTCACCCATCAGAGGTGCGTACTGGTCGTTCGCGCGGCATCTTACCTCCAAAGAATTGAGGGAATAGAAATGAAACTGATTAGAGAACTTGTTGAAGACGTCGAGTACGTTACAGAGTCAAAAGCTGGTGGCGGAAAGAACTACTTCATTGAGGGGATATTCCTTCAGCAGGAACTAGTTAACCGTAACTTTCGAAAGTATCCCGCAAACGTCATGGAAGCGGCTGTCAATAAGTACGTCAACAACTACGTAGCCGATAACCGCGGTTACGGTGAGTTGGGACATCCGTCCGGACCAACTATCAACCCCGAGCGTATCTCCCACAGAATCATCAGCCTCGAACAAAACGGCAACAACTGGATTGGTAAGGCGCAAATTTCTTCGACTCCATACGGCGAGATTGCTAAAGGTTTGATGGAAGATGGTGGTAGGTTAGGAGTATCCTCGCGAGGACTCGGATCATTGCGGGAAAGTGGTGGTGTTAAAGAAGTACAGGGAGATTTCTTCATTGCTACTGCAGGAGATATCGTCGTTGATCCTTCAGCGCCAGATGCGTTCGTCGATAGTGTGATGGAGAACGTCGAGTGGGTAATGGATGCTGCATCAGGTAACTGGTCCGCAATGCGGACCATCGAAGAGATTCAAGAAGCAAAATTCAAGTTATCTTCCCGAGAGTTGCAAGAACATAAAGTTGCAATGTTTGAGAAGTTTCTTACGAGTTTGCGCTAATAAACGAAACATATAAATAAATGCAATTGAAACAAAGGAGACGATCCATGTCTGACCAAGAGCTAGATCAGTTGGATGAATTCAAAGCTGACGGAGAAAACTCCTCAGTTATGGATCCCGTAACACCAGCTGGTGGTACACCAGGAAAACGTCGCGCTGATCTGAAAAAGACAGCGGACCCAGTCGCAGACAACATTGAGGATACTGTAAAGACACCTCAAGGAGTTGCTGCCAAGAAAGCGCCTCTGCGCAGAGCGGACAAATCCATGAAAGAATCTGTTGATGAAATTTTCGGCAACGATCTAGATGAGGCAGCAAAAGTAAAAGCTACCACTGTATTCGAAGCGGCAGTAAACGATCGTGTAGCAGCTCTTGATGAAGAGCGGGAAGCACGAGTAGACGCTCTTGTTGAAGAGCGCATCGAAGAGGTCGTTGAGGGTGTTGAAAAATACATGAACGAAATCGTGGAGCAATGGGCGGAAGATAACCGCGTTGCTATCGAATCATCCATCAAAGTCGCAATGGCAGAAGAATTCCTATCCGGCATTCACGGAATGTTCGTAGAGCATAACGTTGTGGTGGATGAAGATAACACCGATGCACTTGAAGAAATGTCAGAAGCTGTTGATGAGTTAGAATCAGCGCTCAATGAAGCAGTCAATGATGTTATCAGCCTAAGCGAAGAGTTGGAAACGCACAAGCGATCTTCTATTATCGAAGAGGTGACAGAAGGTATGGTTGCATCTGATGCAGACCGTCTCCGCACAATGGTTGAAGATCTGGAATACGATGACCTCGATAGCTACCGTGAAAAGGTAGATGTGGTCAAAGAGAACTTCTTCTCAAGTGAGGATGGTTATACTAGAACATCGCTGACAGAAGCTGTTGACGCAGACGGCATCGACCCAATCGAAACAGAAGAAGCTGTAATTAGCGAAGCACAAGACGCAAATGTCGCTCGTTACGCCGAAACTATGTCCCGCAACCTTTGAAAACATAAATAAGTTTAAGCGTTCAAAAGATACTAAGGAGAGAACAAATGCTTAGTGCAGAATTACAGAAGAAATGGGGACCGGTTTTGAATCTGGAAGGCCTTGCCCCAATCGCTGACACTCACCGGTCTGCGGTAACATCTCAATTGCTGGAGAACACTGAGAATGCTCTCCGTGAAAGTGGTGGTGAAGGATCTCTAAACGGAGCCAGCCTACTTGCTGAGGCTGCCCCAACAAACGCAACAGGATCAAGCGTCGACAACTACGACCCTGTATTGATCTCGTTGGTTCGTCGTGCGATGCCAAACCTGGTTGCTTACGACATTTGTGGCGTTCAGCCGATGACAGGTCCAACAGGCTTGATCTTCGCAATGCGCTCCAAGTACAGCACTCAAGGCGGCACAGAAGCCTTCTACAACGAGGCTGACACCGATTTCTCTGGTACAGGGACTCACGCTGGTACACCTGGTTCAGCTAACACCGCTAACACCGGTACTGGTATGACAACGGCAGCCGCTGAGGCACTTGGCGACTTCGCAAACAACGCATTCCCAGAAATGGCGTTCGAGATCGAGAAGGTCTCCGTAACAGCTAAGTCTCGTGCGTTGAAAGCTGAGTACACAACTGAATTGGCGCAGGACTTGAAAGCAATCCACGGCCTTGACGCTGAGAAGGAATTGTCAACAATTTTGACAGCTGAACTTCTTGCTGATATCAACCGTGAAGTTGTCCGTACAGTCTACAACACAGCTGTCCGCGGATCTAACACAGGCGTAACCACTGCTGGTACTTTCGACCTAGATGTCGATGCAAACGGTCGTTGGTCTGTTGAGAAGTTCAAAGGTTTGATGTTCCACATCGAGCGTGAGCAGAACCAGATCGCTAAGGACACCAGACGTGGTAAAGGTAACATCGTTGTATGTTCCTCCGATGTCGCATCCGCTCTGCAGATGGCTGGCGTACTTGATTACACACCCGCTTTGAATAGCAACAACAACATGAACGTTGATGACACAGGTAATACCTTTGCAGGTGTCTTGAACGGTCGCACAAAGGTCTACATCGACCCATACGCAGGTGCGAACTATATGGTCATCGGATATAAAGGATCCTCAGCGTTCGACGCCGGCCTTTTCTACTGCCCATACGTTCCGCTACAGATGGTTCGTGCGGTCGGTGAAAACACCTTCCAGCCTAAAGTTGGCTTCAAAACGCGTTACGGCATGATCGCTAACCCGTTTGCTCAAGGTACAACTAAGGGTGGTGGTGCTCTGACTGCTAACACAAACCTTTACTACAGACGTACGTTTGTTAGCAACATTCTCTAAGAGAGTGGTTAACACTCCGAATTGGACTAGGGCGCTTCGGCGCCCTTTTCTTTTGGCTGTTTACCAATATATTCAAACCACTTAAACCAGCGTGCACACTCTCTACAAAGTGATCTGAAAACGTAGCATCGCTCCACGATTTTCTCACCCGAATGTTCTCCATTAAGCACACTGTACACGTAAGATAAATACCAATATACAGCAACTATATCAAGAATACCACATGAAAAAAGTTCTGGTTCTAGCAAGCGGATTGTCGGCGAGAGATGTTGACTCCTTTCCATGTAAAGAAGAGGGGTGGACGATCGTTGTAGTCAATCATGGCTGGATGGCATACCCCAATTACGACCATTGGATCCACTCGTCAGACTTCAAGGGGATAAAGGACCCAAATGTTGGAAGTAGGAAGGTCCCGAAATATCGTCCAGCTCTTGATCACTTTGGTGGACAAAAATTATGTGGATACTCAATCACAGCTAACGCGGGATATTGGGTGCTCAAAGAGCTGAAACCGGATGTTATTGGGTTTCTGGGAGCCGACATGAACTATGAGCGCAATGCCAATGGGGACACCCACATTTATGGACTAGGTTTAGACGTTAAGAATGGCCGTCCCGATCCGGATAAAATGGTCAAGAACCACGGTCGCTCCATAGAGGAAGTCTACGGCAGATTGGAAGAAGAAGCAACTAAGTTAAATTGTAAGTTGGTCAACTTGTCAACAGTCAAAGATACTCGCCTACCCTACACAAAAGCATCACCGGAGAGCTTCGATGGCTGAATACGTCCAAAACTTCCTTTCACCAGTACATTTTGATTTACAAATCAATAAGTTGCCTGCCACATCGTGGTTCGTTCAACGTGTTGGTGTTCCTGGCTTGATGATTGATATGGCGATGATGCCCACCCCATTCAGGAAGGTGAAACGGCCGGGTCAAAATGTAGAATTCCAGGAGTTGACCATATCATTCAAAGTTGATGAAAATATGCTAAACTACATCGAATTGTATAATTGGATGATGCAGGCTTCAGGCGGTGAAAACTTCTCCCAATACGAGACCTTGACAGAGTCTGACGAGGGGGTGACATCAGACGCAACGTTAATTATTTCACAAAGCAACCAGTCAGCAAATATGACGATACGGTTGAAAGATATATTCCCTATCAATCTAAGCGAGCTGCAATTAGATGCCACAGTTCCAGATGTTATCCACGCCGAATGTACCGCTACATTCGCAGTGAATTCGTTTGACATTTCGGCAGCAACGTAGTATAATACTTCAAACAACTGAGGAATATTATGTCGCGCACTCCCACCAAGAAGTTGATCAGTCAAATGGTCAACAACCCTAAACTGTTTCTTTCTGGTAGCAGATACTTCAACAATAGAGATCCACATAAAGTTCCCGTTGATGATTCCACTGACTGGGATTTCATGTGTCAGTTCGATGATGTCATTACAATATCGTGGTTGAAAAGTGAGGGATTTGCTGATATTGAAGTCAACGATCATTACTTGGACATCATGACGTGTTACGTTTTGGAACGTAAAGATGACAATGGAAAGGTTCAGGTATCCATTAGAAAAAACGTTAGCCTTGTACACGATGTGTTCGCCAATATGTCAGTTGACAATTACTGTAGAAATGTGTGGAAGCAAAAATGCGCTAATCCAAGCGGGATTAAATCATACATGAATCGCAAATATGAGCGTGCAATTGTGCGCAACTATATGGAGATGATGAATGACATCGTCGATAGATACCATACAGCAAATGTGGGAAGTGGACAGCCGTATCAATCCGACAGATCTGTCATCTCCACTGTCTGAGGTAGCTCAGCTTCACAGCAAATATTATAGACTGTTCATAGATGAGACTCTTGCCGTCAAAGGATGGCAAATGAAGCTGAAAGTGCTCAAGCGCTTGAAGTATGAATATTACTCGGGCTCTATAGCTGAGGAAGATTTGGTTGAGAATGGTTGGGAACCTAACCAGCTGAAAATACTTCGAACTGATATTCCAATGTACATTGATGCTGATAAAGACGTTGTTGAAGCTACTCTAAAAATGAGTGCTCGACAGGCAAAAGCAGATTATCTCGAGTCCATCATTCGTCAAATCCAAAACAGGGGATACAACATAAAGACCCTTGTTGACTACCAACGATTTCGGTCTGGAAGCATGTAAAATTGAGCATATAAATACCTTCACGGAATACGTGGAGTTTTAGTAATGGACCGTGTACTTTTCAACAAATTAGATTCTGTGAACAGTCAAGTCATGGCTGATCCGGGTATAATCAACGAACTTGCGAGTGAGTTGACTTTCGACGTGCCTGCTGCCAGATTTAGCCCCAAATTCAAAATGGGGGCTTGGGACGGCAAGATTCGTCTTTTGAACAAGTTCACTGGTGGATGTTACACAGGCTTGTACGGAAGAGTTGCAACATTTTGCACTGAAAACGGTTACAAATTTGTTATCGATCCGGAACTGGTTCCGAGGTCTGATGTTCCGGAAGATGTTGGTGACGTCATCTCAAGAGAGTTTAACGCTCCTCTTGAACCTTATTATTACCAAAATGAAATCGTACACCAAGCGTTTAAGTATAAACGCCGAATCTTGCTGTGTCCAACAGCCGGCGGTAAGTCCTTCGCCATTTACTTGATTGCGCGCAAATTAGCTGAGCACAATAAGCGAACATTAATCATCACCACATCTATCAACCTTGTTGATCAAATGGGTGACAATTTTGAAGAGTTTAACAACGACAAACCTTGCGATGTGCATAAGATTGCAGAGGGAGCCTCAAAAGACTCAGATGCTGCCATCGTCGTCTCTACATGGCAGGCCATTCAAAAGCAACCAAAGAAGTGGTTTGCTCAGTTTAACGCCATCATAGGAGATGAAGTTCATAGGTACGACGGTAAAGCTCTAAAAGGAATAATGGAGAAAGCTGTAACTGCCGAATATAGAATCGGTATGACAGGAACTCTCAAGGATTCCAAAACTCACATTCTGACGCTTGAGGGTCTTTTTGGTCCCACACACAGAGTTGCATCTCTTCGGGAGTTAATTGATGGAGGGTTCGTTGTTGAACCAAAGATCAAAATTCTTGTGCTCAGACATAAAGAAGAAGATAGAAAACAGCTATTCACAACCCTAAACAAACTACGTAAGGACCCAGTCAAGAAGAATCGTGGTTATGCTACTGAGGTGGACGCTCTGCTAAATGTCCAGAGACGGAACCTCTACATAAGAAACCTTGCGAAAGCTTTGAAAGGAAACACCCTAATCCTTTTCAGATTTGTGGAGAAACATGGTCATATACTCCTCCCTCTAATGGAAGAAATCAACGATAACGTGTTTTACATAGATGGCTCAGTCAGTGGAACCAAGAGGAAGGAGATTAGACTCGCTATTGACCAACTAGAGAGTAGTATCACCATTGCGTCATTTCAAACGTTCGCAACTGGTAGTAGTGTTAACAGAATCGATAACCTGATTCTTGGATCTCCTTCAAAAAGTAAAGTGCAGAACATGCAGTCTATCGGACGAACACTCAGATTGGCTCCTGGAAAAACTCACTCAAACATATACGATATCGCAGATGACTTCCGTTATGGAAAAGCACAACGGGAAAACTACACATTGTCTCACATGAGAATTCGAGCAGACTTGTATGATGACGAGCAACTAGAATACAAAATCATAAACGTGGAGATGTGATGGGCCTCAAGATGTTCAAGTTTACAACAGGAGAAGATGTTGTTGCAAACGTTACTGACGAGACGAACCAATGCTATGCATTGGATCTTCCTGTCCTTATCGGATTCATGTTGGATGGCAATATGTACGCACATGCTTATCTAAGAATGAGATCTAGCACAGATATGGTTGTTAGCAAGTTTCACATAATGCATGTTGATAATGATGTAGATCCAGCTATAGCAGAGTATTGGAGTAGAATCAAAAGCATTACAGAAGCTTCTAAAAAAGATGATCCTAGAGACTTCTATAAAAATTTGGATCCTTCAGAAGCACAACTTATGATTGAGAAGTCTAAGAATGTCATACATTAATGATTGTATATCCTTATACCTCCCAATTTTCCGGATCACATATCCATTATCTCCTGTTTGAAGAAAAAGTCAACAGTTAAATCGTCTGTTGACCTAACTTTCTTTATCAGCTATAATAAAGCGATAACCCACCCATTAGAGGTAACACACATTGGCCCGAAAGCGTCATTACGTTAATAATGCCGACTTTCTCCAAGCAATGATCGATTTCAAAAAACTTCGTGAAGACGCAGAGGAAAGCGGTAATACAGAACCAAGAATACCGAAATACATCGGAGAGTGCTTTTTCCAAATCGCAACGCGGTTATCACGAAAGGGCAACTTCTCCGGATACTCGTTTAAAGAGGAAATGATCTCTGATGGTTTGGAGAACGCTGTCAAGTGTGCAAAAAACTTCAATCCAGAAAAGTCAAAAAATCCTTTTGCTTATTTTACACAGGTGATTTACTTCGCGTTTCTCCGAAGAATCGAACTAGAGAAGAAACACCAATATACCATGCATAAAGTGACCGAGCAGGCATCGATTAGTGGTATGCTCGCGGATAACGCTGTCGACGGATCCTTAAATCATACTCAAACTGATGCTGTAGCAAACTTCGTGCAGAGTTTCGAGGATAAGTTGCAGAAGAAAAAACAGACAGCTAAAGAAGCTGCACTGGCGAAATTTGAGGAAGAATAATGACTAAGATCGCCGTGATTTGCGACACGCACTTTGGTGCGCGCAAAAATAGTGACAGATTTGCAAAGTATTTTGACAAGTTCTTCGAAGAGGTTTTCTTTCCTGCAATCGACGAGCAAGGAATTAAACACGTGCTTCACCTTGGAGATTTGGTCGATAGGCGAACAGAAGTGAATTTCAAAGTTGCGAGGCAGGTGAGAAACACGTTCCTCGAACCTCTGAGAGAAAGGGGTATCGAAACTCACATCATTGCTGGCAACCACGACGTATTTTTCAAGAACACTAATGACATCAATGCTTTGGATGATGTGTTCAAGAAGTTTAATATCCCCGGAATTCATTACTACACAAATTTACCTCATGAGCTTGAAATTGGTGGAACGCAGATGATGCTCGTTCCGTGGTTGACAACAGACAACACGGAGCAAGCTGTTGAGATTCTTGAGAACACCAAATCTCAAATTGTGTGGGGTCACTTTGAATTCGCAGGGTTTGAGATTGATCGAGGACACGTCTGTGAGACGGGAATGGACGCGTCAATGTTTCGAAAATTTGACACCGTATACTCAGGTCACTTCCACCACCCAAGCAAACAACACAACGTCAGATACCTAGGCGCCCCATATGAAATCACGTGGGCCGACTATGATGGAAACCGTGGTTTCCATGTATTTGATACAGCTACACGAGAAATCAGTAAGGTATACAATCCGAATCGGATGTTTGTCAAGTTAAATTACAACGACACAGACTTAACCGTTGAGGATCTCGACTCTCTCCCACTCAACAAATGTCGAGGCGCTTACGTCAAGGTAATAGTGGAAGAAAAACTGCATCCCTACACATACGACCTTTTTATCGATAAGCTGAACTCGTATGGCCCCGTTGATGTTAAGGTCGTTGAGGCGCATCAGCACATGGATCAGTTGGATGAGTCGGAATTGATTGATGAAGCAGAGGATACGTCTGTTATTCTCAGAAACTACGTTCAGTCTCTCGGATTGCGAGATGAAATATCTAAGATGGTAGATGAAGAGTTGAGTCAATTGTACACTCAAGCAATGGACATATGAGCGAAGAAAATAAAGTAACGTTAAGGGAGTTGTGGGACGCGCAGTCTGTGTCCGAGCAACAACAGCTGCTCGAACGCGCAGAATATCTTTTGGATCGGGGATATGTGAAGGACCTAACTGCCGAGCAGCTAGCAAAGCACATCTTTACCACGCAAGTCCTGGAAAAGCACAATGATTAAGTTCACTCAAGTCAAATACAAGAATATCCTGTCGACTGGAGACTCGTGGACAACGATTCCGCTGGATCAAAGTCATACAACGTTGATCATCGGTAACAACGGTGCAGGCAAGTCAACTATGCTCGACGCCATCAGCTTCGCGTTGTATGGACGCGCCTTCAGAAAAATTAATAAGGCGCAACTGATCAACTCAATTAACAAGAAGGGTCTATGTGTGGAGTTGGACTTCACCATCGGATCCAACAACTATCGCGTCATCAGAGGAATTAAGCCTAATATCTTCGAGGTGTGGAAGAACGATAACATGCTCAATCAAGAAGCGTCGGCTAGAGACTACCAATCATACCTCGAGCAAAACATTCTAAAGCTAAACTTCAAGTCGTTCGGTCAAATAGTTGTTCTCGGAAGTTCCACGTTCATTCCGTTCATGCAAATGTCTGCAATCCACCGACGAGAGGTGATTGAAGATTTGCTGGACATCCAGATTTTTACTTCGATGAATATTATGTTGAGGGAATCTCTAAGCAATCTTAGGGAGAAGATTTCAACGAGCAAGTATAATGTCAGCCTAATTCGTACTCGTATCGAGGCTGCTAAAAAGCACAATGAATCGATCCGCAAACTCCGCGAGGATGAGGTGAAAGCTCTACAAAAACGCGTGCAGCAGTATCATGATAGCAACTCTGAAGCAATGCACGTCATAACGCGTGAAAACCGCCGCATAGACGATTTAAACGCGTCGATTGCCGACATCGACAAGATTACCAATCGCCACAACAAGCTGCGAGATATCAATATTAAGTTGACATCGAGAATACAAGGTTTTGAGAAAGAAGTCAACTTCTTTAATGACCACAGATCATGTCCAACGTGTAAGCAAGATATCGACCCTGTTTTTAGAGAGCAAACGATTAAGCAGCGTCGAAACAAGTTGCAGGAGTTGAACGATGGCCATGGCCAGTTGATTGAAGCTATCTCGGACGCCGCGGCAAGACTTGACGAGATTTCCAATATTAACAAAGAAATCTCGGCGCTGAACTCTAACATCATTGCTAACCGTAGCACCATCCAAGTCAACGACAATGCGATTAAAGAGCTGGAACAGCAGGTTGCGCAGACCAAGACCCAAGCTGAGACGGTGTCAACAGAAGACATTAAGACTCTCGGAAAGGAGGGCCGCGATGTTGCGAAGAATTTGGAGAATATGGTTCAACGAGAAGATGTGTTGGGAATCGTGGCCACATTACTTCGTGATGGGGGAATCAAAACCAAGATAATCAAGCAATACATTCCGATCATGAATAAGCTGATCAACAAGTATCTCGCGTCAATGGATTTCTTTGTTCAGTTCGAGTTGGATGAGAGTTTCAACGAGACTATTCGTTCTCGTTTCAGAGACAATTTCTCTTACGCCTCGTTCTCAGAAGGAGAGAAGCTGCGAATCGATCTTGCTCTGCTTTTCACTTGGCGCGCCGTGTCTAAAATGAGAAATAGTGTCAGCACGAACTTGCTGATAATGGATGAAATCATGGATAGCTCGTTGGACGATTCGGGTACGGAAGATTTCCTCAGCATCATCAGCGACCTTGCTGGTGATTCAAACATCTTTGTGATCAGCCACAAAAGTGATCAGCTAAGAGACAAGTTCGAACAGGTGCTGGAGTTTGAGAAGG
>FYBJ01001505.1_pt1 | contig 28696 bp, 39 predicted proteins | sample 1134611 | NCBI WGS metagenome assembly FYBJ01 (sample SAMEA104116008, study PRJEB20421) | marine metagenome | isolation source: marine
TTATTTCCAGGAGATCATGCAGGGTATGCGCGATGCCATTGCAGCAGGGACATTCGAGGCATGGCAAAGCGAATTCCATGCACAACGGGTGCAGGGTGACATCGAGCCGATTTAGGACGCCGGTGCGCCGCTCGTGCAAGCACGTCGCCCCGCCCGCCGTCCCGAATTGGTCCGGGTCATTGAAAATTCACCTTTGGGTCATTCGCGCCTTGCGGCCCGCCACGCGGCAGGTCATTGTCTTGGTCACGAATTGAGCCGTGAGGTTGAAATGGGGGGCAGATCGCCCCACCTAATCAATCCATGACCGGAGATGGCCAAGCGTTGCCTGCGACAGGGACCGGTGCCGTCTTGCCAACGATAAGGAAAGAGCATGCAAGAGCCTCTCAACTCCTCTTACCCCGTTTTGCCGCTGCGCGACATTGTCGTGTTTCCGCATATGATCGTGCCCCTGTTTGTGGGCCGCGAGAAATCGGTGCGCGCGCTGGAAGAGGTGATGCAGGATGACAAGCAGATCCTGCTGTCGAGCCAGATCGACCCGTCGGTCGACGACCCGGATCAGGACGGGATTTTCAAGGCCGGGGTTCTGGCCAACGTTCTGCAACTGCTGAAGCTGCCCGATGGCACAGTCAAGGTGCTGGTCGAGGGGCAGGCGCGGGTGCGGATCACCGATTTCCTGGAAAATGACAACTTTTTCGAGGCGCGCGCCGAGTATCTGACCGAGATGCCCGGTGATGTAACCACCACCGAGGCGCTGCTGCGCTCGGTCGGGGATGAGTTCGAGCGTTACGCAAAGGTGCGCAAGAACATTCCCGAAGAGGCTTTGGCGGCAGTGGGTGAAGCCGCGGAACCGGCCAAGCTGGCCGATCTGGTGTCTGGTCATCTGGGGCTTGAGGTCGAGCAGAAGCAGGAGTTGCTGGAAACGCTGGCCGTCAGCGAGCGGCTGGAGAAGGTCTATGGCCTGATGCAGGGCGAAATGAGCGTCCTTCAGGTCGAGAAGAAGATCAAGACCCGCGTCAAATCCCAAATGGAAAAGACGCAGCGTGAATATTATCTGAATGAGCAGATGAAGGCCATTCAGAAGGAACTGGGCGATGGCGAGGACGGCGGCAACGAGGTTGCCGAGCTGGAAGCCAAGATCGCCGAGACCAAGCTGAGCAAAGAGGCCCGCGAAAAAGCGGACGCCGAGTTGAAGAAGCTGAAGAACATGTCGCCCATGTCGGCCGAGGCCACCGTGGTGCGCAACTATCTGGACTGGATGCTGTCGATCCCGTGGGGCACCAAATCCCGCGTCAAAAAGGACCTGGGCCGGGCGCAGGACATCCTGGACACCGATCACTATGGCCTGGAGAAGGTCAAGGAGCGGATTGTCGAGTATCTGGCTGTGCAGCAGCGCTCGAAGAAACTCAAGGGGCCGATCCTGTGCCTTGTGGGCCCGCCGGGTGTGGGTAAGACCTCGCTGGGGAAATCCGTCGCGCGAGCGACGGGGCGCGAATTCATTCGCATCAGCCTGGGTGGCGTGCGCGACGAGAGCGAGATCCGCGGCCACCGGCGGACGTATATCGGGTCCATGCCCGGCAAGATCATTCAGGCGTTGAAAAAGGCCAAGACCACGAACCCGCTGATCCTGCTGGATGAGATCGACAAGATGGGGCAGGATTTCCGTGGCGACCCGGCCTCGGCGATGCTCGAAGTGCTGGATCCGGAACAGAACAACACCTTCATGGATCACTATCTTGAGGTCGAATATGATCTTTCGAACGTGATGTTCCTGACCACATCCAACAGCTACAACATGCCCGGGCCGCTTCTGGACCGGATGGAGATCATTCCGCTGTCGGGCTATACCGAGGATGAAAAGCGCGAGATCGCCAAGCAGCATCTGATCGGCAAGCAGGTCAAGAACCATGGTCTGAAGGCCAAGGAGTTTGAACTGACGGACGAGGCACTGACCGAGATCATCCGCACCTACACCCGCGAGGCGGGCGTGCGGAACCTGGAGCGTGAGATCGCCAAGGTGGCGCGGAAGTCGCTGACCAAAATCGTCAAGAAAGAGGCCGAGGAAGTTACTGTAACTGCCGATAATCTCGACGATTTCCTGGGAGTGAAGAAGTTCCGTTATGGTCTGGCCGAGAAAGAGGATCAGGTGGGTGTTGTCACCGGTCTGGCCTATACGTCGGTCGGAGGCGAACTGCTGAGCATCGAGGCGCTGCGCCTGCCGGGCAAGGGCCGGATGAAGACCACCGGCAAGCTGGGCGACGTGATGAAGGAGTCGATCGAGGCGGCGTCAAGCTATGTGCGCTCGATCAGCCCGCAAATCGGCGTCAAGCCACCGCAGTTCGACAAGCTGGACATTCACGTCCACGTGCCTGACGGCGCCACGCCCAAGGACGGGCCAAGCGCCGGTTTGGCCATGGTCACGGCCATCGTGTCTGTGCTGACCGGTATCCCGGTGCGCAAGGACATCGCGATGACCGGCGAAGTCACGTTGCGGGGCAATGCCAGCGCGATTGGCGGGCTGAAGGAGAAGCTTCTTGCGGCCTTGCGCGGGGGCGTCAAAACGGTGTTGATCCCGCAAGAGAACGAAAAGGATCTTCCCGAGATTCCGGACAACGTGAAAGAGGGGCTGGAGATCATCCCGGTCAGCCACGTTTCCGAGGTGCTGAAACACGCACTGGTGTCCGAGCCCGAGCCCATCGAATGGGACGAAGCGGCCGAAGAGGCGGCCGCTGCCAAGGCGTCGATCATCGGTGGGGACGGGGCTTCGGCTACGGCTCACTGACCCACGCGACAAGATGAATCAGGGGCGGCGCCAACTGGTGCTGCCCCTTTTTGTTGGGCATATCTGGGACCGATATGTGACGAATTGGAAACTTTCAGGCAAGTTTTCTAGTTATAAAGGGTTTTTGTCGCTATAATGGCAACAGACAATAAAAACGCAGGTATGAGGCATCCCATGGCTAAGAGCACCACAACCGCGTCGCGAACAACACGAAAAACACCCGCGCGCCGCACACCGAGCAAGGCCCCGACCACAAAGGCACCCGTGGCCAAAAAGATCCCCGCGTCCACCGCGGTGGAAGCAGAAATGCCCAAGGTCGTCAAACCGTCCTCCGCTGATGTGGTGGTGCCCTCCAACGACGGTCCGGAAATGAAAAAGCGCGAGCTGATCGACCTGGTGGTTGATCGCGCAGGCGTCAAGAAAAAGGACGCAAAACCCGCGATCGAAGCGGCTTTGGCCATCCTGGGCGAGGCGATCGCCTCGGGGCGCGAATTGAACCTGCAACCGCTTGGAAAACTGCGCATCAATCGCGTCGAAGACAAGGACAATGGTCGCGTGATCGTGTGCAAACTGCGCCAGAGCAATTCGACTGGTCCGGACGAAAAAGAACCTCTTGCAGAGGCGGCGGAGTAAAGGTAAACCCCGCCAAATGGGTGATTAGCTCAGTGGTAGAGCGCTTCGTTCACATCGAAGATGTCAGGAGTTCAAATCTCTTATCACCCACCATCCTATCCCTTTGATATCTAATAAAACCCTTGCAACACAGGCCTGTTGCCCGGTCCAGGGTTGCAAACGGGGTTCGGCTATGACTGGTATGCGTGACAACGGCAAGCAGCTTGGCCTGGTGGTAGAGAGGCCGCGGAAGTACGCCAGGCATGACGACGCTGCGCGCCCAGCAAAATGGGACATCTTGGGTCGGCGAGATCATCTGTCAAAGTCGTTGTCGTCACGAACTGTCAGCGACAGGTATCTGCCAACTGTTAGGTCAGTTTTGAACGGGGCAGTGAAAACCGACAGGCTGACCGAGAACGTCGCGGCCACTGTCAGGCAAGCAAACTTGGGATATAGGATCGCGTCGTCGATGCGATACAAGGTCATGCTGTTAGCACGGCAGCAGAAAATTACGGCGATGTCACGCTGAAGACAAAGATTGATTCGATCCTGGCTCTGTCGATCTTTGATCTATCGAGCTTTGCTTTCATAATTCTTTGTCGACTTGTAGTACACTGTTGTTTGCCTCACAGTTTTGATTGATGCATGACCGAACATGCCATTGCACAATTTCTTTCGAGCGCCTTCTGGCTCCAAGTGCCTATACTTTCCTCTTGAAAACTCCGGCAAGTCGAGCGCCAGGCCTTGCTTGATAAGCTCTGCGCCAATGTCGCGACCATCAGGGAGATAACATGTTCCTACCAAACGATCGTAGGATCTTTCACCATCCAATTCTGCGGTTATAGTTTGGCCTTTGCAGATCGCCACCATGGCCCATTTGGACTTCTGTCCCCACGGCATGTTTAACTCGGGCGCGTCAATCCCCGCCAGGCGCACTTTGGTGCCACCAATGGCAATAGTGTCGCCATCAATAACGTAAGCCCTTCCCTTCAAGGTCATACTTTTGGGCATCGGTGGAAGGTTCTTGTTGGAAGGTCGCCGTACGGGCCGATGGTTTTCCCGAACCATTGGAGGCACCCTGCGCCGACTTCCCCGTGCAACACTGACCTTTTTTGAAGGGCGTGGTTTCTGCGATTGCTTCGTTTGTTTGGAAAAGATGAAAATCGCCGATCCTACAAACAGCAAAACTAGTATCAGTGGTTCCAAGTTCTTCGCTCCCGATAATTGGACAAAAATCGACTTATAATGCGGTGCAGCGTAGATATTTGGAGTTGGTGCCAACTGTGTTTGATTTTTGGCCAAAGAGTATCTGGATAAGGTATGGGACGAGCACCCCATTTTTGGAGGATGTTATAACATATCTCTTTTCTTTCTTGACCTGGTGGCGTGTGGCATTTCGGCAGAACATAAATTCTGCCCCATCGGTTCAGATGGTCCTTCAGGATTTCAAGACTGTCTTTGGCTTCAACCCTGACAAAAAGGCGCTGACCCTGACCAGGCCACGTTCCCTGTCAACGCGATCCCGTCTGAGATCAAGGATTGCCGACACCCTGACACTGTGTGCGTTATGGGTGTCGCTACAAGCAGGTTTGCCTTGCAGATCCAAGGCTCAAATTTATCTCGCGAAGCTGCCTAATTTCGTTCGCCACCCTGGGCGGGTGTTGACATTTTGTTCTCGATCTCGCGATAGTCGATGAAAACCAAAACGGGGGCATCTCATGCAGGGGAAACTGACATCGCTGGAGCTGTGCGCGGGCGCCGGTGGTCAGGCCTTGGGCATCGAGCGGGCCGGGTTTGGGCACGAGGCCATGGTCGAGGTCGACAAATGGTGCCGCCAAACCCTGTCGATGAACCGCCCCCAGTGGAATGTCATCGAAGGGGATGAGTCCGATCTGACCAACTTTGATGCGCGGCCCTTTGCGGGCGTTGATCTGGTCGCTGGTGGTGTGCCCTGTCCGCCGTTTTCCAAGGCGGGCAAGCAGTTGGGCGCGGCAGACGAGCGGGATCTGTTTCCCGAAGCTTTGCGCGTTGTTGATGAGGTGCGCCCCAAGGCGGTGATGCTGGAGAATGTGCGCGGATTCATGGATGCGGTGTTTCACGACTATCGGCAAAAGTTGAAATCGCAGCTGAAGAAGATGGGCTACGGCTTTGTCGACTGGCATCTCTACAACGCCAGCGATTTTGGTGTGTCACAGCTGCGCCCTCGGGTGGTGATCGTGGCCGTGCGGGATGAGTTTGCCGACAAGTTTCAATGGCCCAAGGGCGGCGATATGCAGCCGCCCAGTGTCGGCAATTTGCTGCACGATCTGATGGGGGCACGGGGCTGGACAGGTGTGAATCAGTGGCGGGATGGCGCGGATGAGATTGCGCCAACGATTGTGGGCGGATCCAAGAAACATGGCGGTCCCGATCTGGGCCCGACCCGTGCGCGGCGCGCGTGGGAGGTATTGGGGGTGAACGGCAAATCCATCGCCGAAGAGGCGCCCGACCCCGATTTCGAAGGTCTGCCGCGGCTGACGGTGCGCATGGTGGCGCGCATTCAGGGGTTTCCCGATGACTGGCAGTTTGCCGGGCGCAAGACCAATGCCTATCGCCAGGTGGGCAACGCCTTCCCCCCGCCCGTAGCCGAGGCCGTGGCGCGCAACGTCAAGGCGGCGATCACCGCGCGGCGCCTCTACGCGGTTGCCTGACGATGACGTGGCTGCGCGAGGCGCGGGCACGGTTTCATGCCAAATGCCTGTCCGGTCCAATCACTGAAACTCGCGGCGTTCCGTCAATTGCGGATGTGTCCAACACCTCGAGCCGCGCAATCGCGGCCGGCATGGTTCCCAAGATCGGACCATTGATCAGCCATGCCGAAAAACCTGCAGGGCAGACGGCAGGGAGCCTGTTCGAGGCGGCGTGCCAGGATTTCATTGCAGAGTGTTTCGAGCAGTTTGCACATCTGCGACCGGGGCGGTTTTCCGTTGAGCGCGGGCAACCGATTTCTCGATATGCACAATACGCGCATCTGGACGAGCTGCGGGCGCTGGCAGATGCGAGCCGGGCGCTAAAGACGCATCTGGGCACCGATTACCTGATCAAGCCGGATGTGGTGGTGGTGCGCGGGGCCGAAACGGATTCGGTAATCAACCAGTCCCAGGAGCTGCTGGACGGAAGCATTGCCCGGAATACTGGTCTGCGTCAGGCCAATGGCGCGCGGGCGACCCTTCATGCCTCGGTCAGTTGCAAGCTGACGATCCGGTCGGATCGGGTGCAGAACACAAGATCCGAGGCGCTGAACCTGATCCGCAACCGCAAGGGGCGGCTGCCCCATATCGTGGCAGTCACGGCCGAACCAGTGCCGTCACGGATAGCAGCGATTGCTCTGGGTACGGGGGATATGGACTGCGTTTACCATTTCGCGCTGACCGAATTGGTCGAGACCCTGCGCGAGCAGGACCGCGATACACTGGAACTGGTGGAGACGATGATCGAGGGTCAGCGTCTCAGAGATATTTCGGACCTGCCGCTCGATTTGGTGGTTTGAAGGGGCAGGGGAGCTCCCGCCCGTCGTCNATGTTTCTGGCGAAACATCTCCTCCCGTTGGGCCGGGCGCCGGGCTATGCCCGGCGCCCGGCCCAAAGCCGCTAGCGGTGCTGACGAAGTCAGGACTGCTCGGGTGCGGGAGCTTCCCCCGATTTTTGAGACCTGTCTTGGCGTCAGGTGCGGAAGACTTCGGCCGAAGCATCCTCGGGTTGGAGCGCGGCGCGGCGATCGGCGCGTAAAAGGCGCAGGCGCTGGCGATGACCTGCCTCGATGTGTGCGCGCATGGCGGCCTCGGCCGCGTCGGCGTCCCGGTTGCGCAGGGCGCGCAGGATCGCCTCATGCTCTTCGACGGAATCGGCGGCGCGGGTGGGGTCCGTCAGGATAATGGGGCCCAGGATAAGCAGGGTCTTCTGCAGCCCCGCCATGGCCTTGATCAAAAACCGGTTCTTGGCTGCATCCAGCAGGGTCAAGTGAAACTGCCGGTTCAGGTGATAGGCCTGAGTCCGGTCGTCGCAAGCGGCCATGTCCGCGTTCAATGCCACCAGTTCCGCCAGTTCGATATCCGAGGCCGTGCGCGCGGCCATCCGCGCTGCCGTGCCTTCGAGCACGGCACGCATGTCATACAGCTCCATCACCTCGGCATAACCCAGCTTGCGGATCGTAGCGCCCACGCGGGGGACATGTTCGACCAGCCCGTCCGCCTCGAGCATTCGGATCGCCTCGCGCACGGGCGTGCGACTTAGCTCTAACCGGGCGGCCAGTTCGGTTTCGGTCAGCCGGTCGCCTGCCTGCAGGGTGCCGTCGCGGATGTCATCGAGTGTTCGAGCATAGGCGATGGCGGCCGATGAGGTCTCTTTCCGCGGAGGAATGCTCATGGTGTGGGCCTTGGATTGACAATATTGCATCCCAGTGTATACGACTGGATGCAAATATTCCAGAGCCTGTCGCTCGCTCTTAGGAGTTTCCATGTCCCTGCCGCCGCGTTTGGTTACTTTTGCGATCGCTGTCACTGGTGCCGCAGTATTCTGGGTCGCGGACCTGCCACTGCCGTTTCTGTTTGGCCCGATGTGCACCTGCTTGATCGCTGCCTTGGCAGGCGCGCAGTTGAAAGGCGTCGCACTCGTTTCGACTTCGGCCAGAACGGTTCTTGGGCTTGCTGTGGGCAGTGCCATCACAGTCGATCTGGTGTTGAAACTGCCCGATATGGCGATAACGCTCGCGATCATGGCTGCTTACATCGTCCTGATCGCGGTGATTGGTGTGCCGTTCTTCACCCGAGTGTGTGGCTTTGACCGGGTCACAGCCTATTTCAGCGCCATGCCGGGCGGATTGCAGGACATGATCCTCTTCGGGCAAGAGGCTGGCGGCAACGTGCGCGCCTTATCACTGGTTCATGTGACCCGCGTTCTGGTGATTGTCTCGATCGCGCCTGTCATCCTGACCGAGTTTTATGGTGTCTCGCTAAGCGGCGCCGTGGGCGAGCCTGTCGGAGATATCCCACCCGAGCAGTTGGTCCTGATGGTGCTGGTTGCGATCGTTGGCTGGAAGGGGGCCGAGAAAATTGGCCTGTTTGGTGCGCCGATCCTGGGGCCGTTGATCTTGGCGGGCGCGGCTGCGCTTTTGGGCCTGTTGACCTACCGCCCCCCCGCCGAGGCCATCTTTGCGGCGCAATTTGTGATCGGGACGGGGCTGGGCGTCTCTTATACCGGCATCACTGGAACCGAGCTGCGCCGGATCGTTTTGTCTGGTGTTGCCTTTGTCATGATGCTTGCTGTGATGGCGGCGGCGATCACGCAAGGGGTTGTGGCGGCAGGGCTGGCGGATCCGGTCGAGGCGTTCCTGGCTTTTTCTCCGGGCGGGCAGGCCGAGATGACGGTTCTTGCGCTCGCAGTGGGGGCTGACCTGGGATTCGTGGTGCTGCACCACCTTGTGCGGATGGTGGTCGTCATCGCAGGCGCCCCGGTTGCAGCGCGCTTTTTCCTTAAGGAAAAAGAATAAAAAACTGCGCGTTTCCCTCTTGCGTCCGCCGATCAGCTTGGGTAAATCCGCCCTCACGGGTGATTAGCTCAGTTGGTAGAGCGCTTCGTTTACACCGAAGATGTCGGGAGTTCGAGCCTCTCATCACCCACCAATCTTTTCAAAGACTTACGTCATTTTTGCGAAGTGCGTCTTGGTTCCGTGAACCTATCGAACTCCAAAACAGCCGCCGCGTCCGCCAAATGTTCCGGCATGAACCGGGCGTAGATCTTCTGTGTGATCTGGATATTTGAATGGCCGAGGTACTGGCTGACGGCCTCGATTGGCTGCCCAGACGAAAGCATCTTCACCGCGACGGTGTGCCGGATCTGATGGATGTTCACACCTTGCAGCCCAGCTCGTTCCAGGGCGTTGCTGTAACCCGTGCGAATGGACCGAACAGGCTTGCCGTTGAACTCTACGACCCATTCAGTCTGCCGGGCATCGTATGCGGTTTGCAGGGCGGTTCGAGCCAGGCGGTTCATGGGCACGACCGCGCGACCTTTTCGGGTAATGCCATCACGTTCACGCAGGTCGATGACGCCACGATTGAAGTCTATCTTGTCCCAGGTGCGATCCAACACGGCACCGACGCGCGCGCCAGTGGTCAGTAGGAGAATGACTGCGAGGCGGATATGCGGGGCATGACACCCGTCGATGATCCTTTGCACCTCACCATCTGAAAGGGGGCGAACGTCAGAGTCCGGCTTAGGGGGAAGTTCAATGAAGGGAACTCGATCGATATGACCGGCCTTGTGCGCCCACTTCAACGCGCTGCGCAGATGCCCTAGTTCTGTATGGACGGTTCCCAGCTTGCGGCCGTCTTTCTGGCGCAGGGCACTGTATTGTCGGCAGTCATCGATAGTGATCTGGTCAGGACGAAACGCGCCAAAGCTTGCCAACACGGCCTTGCCAGTCCAACCCATTGTCTCGGTGGTCTTTTTGTTGCCCAAATGGACCCGGTATCCTTCCCAGATGTCCGAGACGTTCATTCCTCCGGGCCGTTTCGTTTCCTTTAGGTATCTGTCCCGGCCTTCTGCTTCCGCTTCCTTTCGGGAGCGTGCCTTAAGCTGATAACGTCGTCTCTTTCCGGTGTCCTTGTCGTCCCAATAGACGCAGAACCCTCCCCTGAGTCGTCCGATAAAGATGTCTGACATGCTTCAATTTCCTCAACAATTGCAGCGGGTATTCGATACAGAGTGCCGAGTCTGAAATGGGGCAGATCGCCCGAAGCGCACCTGTTTCGAATAGTTGTAGCACTGACGCCCCATCGTTCTGCAAGGGATTCTGGCGTGTATGGCTTCATCCGTCGCCTCCGGGTTTGGCAATTACGTGGGCCATTGGTTTGCTCAATAACACAGTTTCCAGGCATGCTGTTACTGGTCGCTGCATATCCGCATAAATCGCCCGAACAATGGAGTGAAACTCCGCGTGGAAGTAAGATGCATCGCGGCGATCTTCTGGCGCCCAGGTCTCGACAAAGGCCGCAATTCGCGAGTTGAGCTCTTCTTCTTCGCGTTGCCGGGTTCCCAATTGGGATGCTGTGATGTTGTCGCCCATCATTCCCGCTCCTGGTCTGCGAGGGCGCGAAGCTCACCCTTGTACAATTTAAGAACGGCCTCACTGTCGCCATCGGTCACGGCAATGGCTTCAATGATAAGCGATGTTAATTCGTCCTCGGATGCACCCAACAGCACCCGCGCGGCCTGTGCCGGGGTTACGGGGGCGGGGGTGAGGGCTGAGAGGATGTTGGATTTGTACAACTTATTGATCCGCGTCTCAGCTTGCGCCTTAGACTTGAACCCGCCCTCCTCAATCCCCGGCCCATCAATGGAAAAGTCATTTCCAAACTTACTGTGATCAACTATGCAATAAACGCCTTGCTCAGTGTCAGCATACCAAGCGGGCTGTCCGCACCATTGGCGTTGTTCGCCCCACTCCAACGGCTTCACCGTCACGGGGGCGGGGCGGGATAGGTCGGCGCGGACGTATTCGCATTCACAGAATTCGTTACCTGGCCCGTGCGCAAACCCCTCATTGGCGGGGCGGGCAGTGATGACACTGTTACGATAATGGCGAGTAACTATCCGCTCCGGCGCTTTGGTGGTGTCGTCGGTCATTTCTGGTCTCCCTTGAACTTCTGGAGCGCGTGACGGTGCATGTTCATCATCAAGGCAGCGGTTGAAATGCAGTGGTGCAAAGTCTTGTCCGCGTCCTTCTGCTCGAACGCAGTGGCGGCTTTTTGGCTGAGAAAACCAACAACCCAAAACCAGTCGAAGCCGTTTTTCGAGGCGTCGTGATCTTCTGGCCATCGCTGCCGCTGATGCTCAGCCTCAATTGCGACGCCCCTAATGAAATCTTCTGTCTCAGGGGTGTTGATGATGGCGTCCATCCGTGCGACGTATTCTCGAACTGGCTCCGCGCCGTTCCAATCACCGGGCTCGCCAGTACCGCCGGAAATGATCTGATAAATCTCATGGACGGTTGATCGCTGCGTCCGTGCCTCCTGCGCGTGGGCCTCTGCTTGTTGGCGAAGATCTGCGGTAAGGTCTTTCAGCCGTGTGTTCTCGGCGGTCAGCTCTGCCACACGGGCCGGGAAGTCATACTGCTGGGCGTGTCCTAGCAATTCATCCCAAGAGTGTTCTTCAAATCGCTGGGCAATGTCTCTTAGCTTGTCTGCATCGTTTGAACTGCCGAAGTGCACGCGGTCGCCTTCGTCTTCCAAGCCGTCCACCGTGTTCAGTAAGCAGTCCTTGAATTTCAGGATTGTCTTTGACAGGGCATTTCGGCGAGCGTTAGCTGCGTCTAGTTCGGCGGCGAGGGCGTCACGATCTGCAACAAGGGAGCGAGCCACATCTATAATAGCCCCGCAGCCGTCAAGAGACGGAGACCGACCCGTGTTCACCATCGCGATGATGGGGTTGCAAATTACTCGCTCCACCGCCTCTGCGCTCGTGTCTGTGGTCTGTGCGTCTGTCATGATCTGCGCGCTCCTGTTGGCAGTCCGGCGCGCTCGTATCGCTTGACGATATCTTGCCCGAATGCCTTGAATTCCTCGTGGGCGTCCATGGCCTCCTGATCCTCACACCCGAACCCGTGATAGAAGCCTGTTGAGGCTCCCGCGAAATAGGCGTCCTCAATTGCGAGGCGCTGGCTGGCCGGAAGCTCTTTAGGGTCCGCAACGCCGTACTGAGCAGCCAAGAAGGATCGGAACCGTTCGTCAAAGAATTTGGTCATGGGGCCTCCGTCGACGTGCGGAACCCTGCGGCGTTGCGATGGCCGCCGCCGCCGTTGGCCTTGGCGATGGCGGACACGTCCTCGCGATCATCGCGGCTGCGCAGGGAATAGGTGATGCCTTGCTGGTTCTGGATCACAGCGACGGCGAACGGCGCGTCCGGGTGCATGTCCAGCAGCGTGTGGCAGGTCTCGGACACGAAGTCATAGGGACAAGCGTAGGTCACGGCCACACCGTCATGACCCATGAAATGCTGTGTGCCCGCATTCTCGCAGATCGACTTGACCCGCAGATCATAGAACCGCTTGATGGCCTGCGCCTCAGATAGGAAACGCTCAGGATCATCGCTGTAAAGCGCTGCGGCTGCGTCCCATTGGTCGAACTCGCGATCCAGTGACCGCAGGTACAGGCTGACAAGTTTGGTGTCGGGCCGGTTGAACCGCCACAGGTCGCGATCCTCGACGGCAAGGATCAGCTCGGGGGTTTCCTCGCCGGGGAAGCAGAAGTCCCAGGCCATACGCGCGCCGGATCGGTCCATGTCGAACTCGACCAGCACCTGTGAATGCCACGACCCGGCCGTCACGTCATACCGTTGGCCCACGTTTTCTATGGTGGGGCGTTCGGTGTGAGGCATTCTTGCCAAGGCCTCCTTGGCTGTCTTGTGGTGGTCCAACATCAGAATGCGAGAACCGGCTTCGACAATGGTTTCGCATTGATCCTCGGGGAGCGAGAAATCAGCGATCAATACGTCGCGGGCTTGCCCCAGCCATGTGGGCATTGGGCGTCCGTAGTTGCTGGGGATGTACTGGACGGCGTTCCCCCATTTCTTATGAACGGCCCATGCTGCAGCAAAGCCATCATCGCAGTTATCGTGGTAGATCAGAACGTCAGGTTGGTAGGGCATTAGGCTGTCCTTTCGGTGTGTGGTGTTTGGAGGGTCATGCGGTGGTCACACGTCATCGAATAAGCTCCCCTGTGTCGGTTCGGTGAAGTCCGCCGGCGGTTGCCAGATCCAGGGGGCGGAGGCCGTGGGCAGCGCTGAGAGTGCGCCACGCATATGCTGCAACCAAAGGGTCCACTCCGTTTCCGTACATTCGCAAAGCCCGTGTCCGGGTGGCCATCGCATCAGCCATTCTACGAAGATCGGATTGAGCCTGCGCCTCCGCCACGCGCCCTTCCGCAACCATCGCCGCAAGGTCGTTCGCCCGACTGACAAGGTCGCGGATCGCAAGAGACGGCGCGAGATCGGGCGCCAGTCGCAGGACGTGACCCCAGATGGCTGTTTCTCCGGGGCCGGGTGGCGAAAGGAATGGGCGACCGCGTTGGGAAGCTGATCCATGTGCAACCGGCCCGTTCCGTTGATCAGGTGTTCCGGCCCGTTCTCGCCCTTGTGGTCCCGACTTGCTGGTGTCGGCCAGTTCGCAGCCTGCGCTGGAAGGGGTGTCCCGCCCGCTCCGAAGCTCTGGTTCGGGCCGCCCTTCTCCCCGTCTGATCCGCGCGGAGTACCCCACATCTGCGCTTGTGCGCTCAGCTTCGGTTCCCCTCGGCTGTTGATCTTGCCCTTGGCTCGATCGATCCTGTCGTCCGCAACCGGCGTCTGCCAGTTCGTTGCCATCACCTGCAAGCTGGTTACAGCGGTTCTGTTCGCGTTCGTCCCGTCCCGCTCTACCATACGGCGTTTCATCGCCAAATGGCCCTGCAGGGATTTGTTGTCGTCGTTCGCTACTGCGGTAGGCCACGATGACGACGCGCTGTCTTTCGTGCGCGCCGCTTGTTTCGCCCGAGCTGAATAGGCCCACCGCAGGCGTTGCGCCCATGTCCCATATGTCTCGCAGCACGGTCTCAAGGCCGAGGCTGATGTGTCCTGCGACGTTTTCGAAGACCCCCCAAGGTGCGCCGGTTTCCCAGTAGATCCGGGCGACGTCTGGCCAGAGGTGTCGCGGATCATCCCTGCCAGCACGGTTTCCGGCGGCGCTGAACGGCTGGCAGGGATACCCCGCACTGACGAGGTCAATGTGTCCGGTCCATGCATCCCCGACGAATGTCCGCACGTCGGGCCACACCGCGGCCGGTTCGAAAGGTCGGGCATGACGTCCGCCGATGGCCGCAAGCTGTGAAAGCGTAGTATTTCGATCAGGCAGATCAGCAGTTGCAAGCTGGGCGTATAGCTGGTCCAGCGTATCACCCGCCATGTTGCCCACAAGAACGGCCTGGGCGTCCGCATCGGCTTCAACATAGCAGCGGCAAGCGAAACCCGGCTCGGCAAGGTGCAGCCCGAGTTCAAGGCCGCCACCGCCTGAGCAGAGGGAAATTCCGTTCCGGGGACGTAGCACCATGTCATGCGGTCCTCGCAAAGCTGTCGATGATCAGGGGGCGGGTCATGCGGTGCCCTCCGGCGTTGCCATTTGAAGATCAAGGGCGGCGAACAGTTTCCTTACAGCGGCACGGCGTTTCCGCTCTGCATGGGCTTTCTTGGTGTGGTTTGCGGTCGGGTCGTAGATCACAGCCAATGCCGCGAACATTTGCGAGACGGCTTTCTGGTCTAACTCGGACAGCTCGGCGGCCCAAACACCAATGCCGACCAATACGAAACTGGCCCCTGTCATCCCGGTATCTCTTGCGCCGACCTCGACGCATTTCAGCAGGTGTTGGTGAACCGCATTGCGAAGGGCGCCTTGGGCGTCTGCATCCGGGCGCTGGATTGGTTTGCGGGGATCGCTCATGTCAGCGCCTCCGGGAACTGGTCCCATGTCTGGCCGTCCAAGAGGCGACCGGCTTGCTGCTTTTTAAGATGGATCGACATTGTGCCGTCGTCCCAATGATAGAGCGCGCCGCGTTCGTCCGCGTCGGCCCAATCCCATTGGTCGATAGAATCAATCGGGCTGCCGTCGAGGAGAGAAGGGCATGCTTGGTCCGATGGCAGGTACATACCCCATTGCTTGAAGTGAAAGGCGGTGCCAGCGGCGATGCACTGATCCCGCAATCCTCGCGCCCAATCGGGATGCATGGGGCGGGCGTTGCGACCGCTTTCGCCACCGCAGATGACCCGATCGACCTTTTGGACCGACGGGCAGGGGCGGCACATGTCCGTTACCTCGCCGGTCAGTGCATTGCATTCCCAATACCCTTTGCCGCCCTGAATATTCGTCAGGTAGATCGGCCCCAACATCGGCTCGATGCTCAACCCGACCCACTCAATGCCCAGGTGGGCCTTGAGTTCCAATAGCTTCGGAATGTCCCGGTTGGCCTCGGCTTGGTTCACTACCGTGATCATCAGGCCAACGTGTTGTGGCCATTTGCCCAATGCCCAACCAAATGGGACCATACTAAACACATTACTGATGCGCTTGGTCAGAAGGATCACATTGACGCGGGGGGCTTGCTCGATTTCTTTGAGTGCCTCATGCCGCCATGCCGCATCTACTGCGTTATCGAACACATCGGACAGGCTGGAACAGAACACACGGGGCCAGTGGCCGTGTTCAGCTTTGAAAGTCTCGGCGTCCCGGTTGATTTTGCGAAGTTTCGGCACGCCAGCCTTGACCTTGCGGCGTGGGGCGTGCGGACCCCAGTGCTGGCCTTTGTGAAAGCGCACATTCCGCGCCTCGGCATAGCAGTTGTCGCAGCCGGGGCCGACCTTCTGGCAGCCTTCCCAGAAATTTACGGTGAAGTCGGTCCATGAGATTTCGGTCGTTTTGGTCATCCCGCGTTCTCCTTCTCTCGCTCGGGATCAGTGCAACCACGGGCCTCAGCGAGCAAGTTGATTATCTTAGCCCACTTCCTTGCGTCCTCTGTCGAATGACCGTCTGCCCGAATGATCGCCGCTCCACGCTCAGCCCAGACAGAGGGCGGGTGTTGCTCACAACCAACTTTGATGTGATGGTCGGTGATCGTTACATCGTGCGGGAAACCACTCAAAAACACGACTGGTGAACGGGCTTGAGCGCTATCGGACATACTGGCGCTGTCGTACATACGGGCGTTGCCGTACATGCTGGCGTTGTCGTACATACGGGAGTTGCCGGACATACTGGCGTTGTCATACATAATGGCGCTGCCGGACATACGGGCGTTGCCGGACATACGGGCGTTGCCGGACATACGGGAGTTGTCGTACATACGGGCGTTGCCGGACATACTGGCGTTGCCGGACATACGGGCGTTGTCGTACATACGGGAGTTGCCGGACATACTGGCGTTGCCGTACATGCTGGCGTTGTCGTACATACGGGAGTTGCCGGACATACTGGCGTTGTCATACATGCTGGCGCTGCCGTACATACGGGCGTTGCCGTACATGCTGGCGTTGCCGGACATACGGGCGCTGCCGGACATGCTGGCGCTGTCGTACATGCTGGCGTCGCCGGACATACGGGCGTTGCCGGACATACGGGAGTTGTCGTACATACGGGAGTTGCCGGACATACGGGAGTTGCCGGACATACTGGCGTTGTCAAAAACCCAGCACTCCCCTAACTGAGATAGATTTTCTTCTTTCTCTAACCATCCGCCTTTATCGCCAGCCTTAACGGTTCCAAATGAAACCAGCGCCTCAATCCGATATAGGGTGCGGCCAAAAATCACCTTTGTTTCAGATGTTAGCTTGAATTTCTTCATGACAATTCCTCCTTCTCTTGCTTGTCCCGCAGTTCTTTGAGGCCACGGCACCCCGGCTGAACGGTGCCATCTGGGCAATGGCAGGACGGGTAGTCAGGGCAGAAGAACGTGGGCTCTACCTTGGCGGCGGGCGTCTGTTTGCTTTCCATTGGGGGCTCCGTTCTCGTTCCCCGTCCCGGCTCACTCTTGGACAACGCCGGGACGGGGCGGTCTGCACGGTGCAGACCGTTCATTCAAACCAACTCCCCTTTGGGAACGATGATGTGTCCGAGCTGGAATAGGCGGGCTTGGGTGGCGATGGTGCCGAGCAAGACCCGCTGCATGACGGCGGTGGGATGGGTGTCAGCCAGGTATTCCCAACGGCTGTCTCGACGGTCGTAGAGGTCGTGACAGTGCAAGCAGGCCGCACATATCGCGTGATCGCTGACCTTGGTCGACATACCCTTGCCGACACTACCGACATGGGCTGCGACAACAGTTGATGCATGGGCGCAGCGGTGGCCGGGGATGAACGAGGCAATCCGCATTTCGCATGGCATACCTTGGACGGCGCTCAAGATCTGAGGACTGCGGACCTTGGGAAGTAGGTGCGGGTTCGTGATCATCGCTTCCACCACCTCGGCTTCATCGAGCCGTTCTGATTGCCGTCTGGGTCATACTTGTCGATCGACTTATCGACGCGGTTCAAAGCGCCGATGATCGAGCCTCTGGACCGCGTGAAACGCTCGGCGATTTGGGTTGTGTTCAAGGTGCCGGTGTCGCGCAGGTGCAGACATTCCAGCAGTTCCTCTTCGGATAGGGCGTTCATCGCCATCACTTCGGCTCCCCTGCAAAGCCGCAATAGCCGTCGCGCACCATGTTCACGCCGTAGGCTTCGGGATCTTTCGTGACGTTCGCGACGGCCTTCTTGTGGAAAAGGTTGGCTGACCGCCCTTTGCCTTCGTCCTGCGCCAAGGATGCTTCTTCACGCTTCACAGCCGCTAAGAAAGAGGGCTCCGATGCCGACAAGGGGAGTTCGCGATAGGCCGCACACTCCGGGCCACGACACTTGGCTTGGAGTTTATCCGCACCAAACGTGCGGGCCAGGGGGCAAAGCTGATCTTCGATGTGCATGGCAATGATCCTTTGAAAGTTAGATCCGGTCGGCGACCCGTTGAAGGGGGAGAGGTTTCAGGAAGTCGCCGACCGGAACCGAGCGCGAGAGGTAAACGCTCGGGTTACTCGGCCTCGTTAATGGCCGTTTTTTGGTTGAACCCGGCCAGCCAGTGATCACGCTCACGTCCGTCCTGATAGGGACAGTCCTCGATTGAGCGTTCCTCGTTGGCCGCGGTCACACCCTCTGCGAACTCGAACTCTGTTGGGTCGATTTCAGGGGCGCTCTCGCCGTCCTCGGCTGGGAGGATCTCGCCGTCGATGGCTTGGCCGGGTTCCTGCTCGGGCGTTTCCGCCTCTTGTTTCTGAAGCCGTTGTGCAAGGTTTGGTGTCTCTTGCGGAGATACGTCTTTGATCGGCGCGGCAACGTCTTGCTCCACCATTATCCGCCGCATGTCCTCAGCGGACAGGTCCAGGCGCTTGCAGAGGCGACGGATCACCGTCTTCTTCCACATTTCATCTGTCCACTGTTGCCAAATGCCTGATGGATCTTTGTGTTTCTTTTGCTGAGGTGACGAACGACGGACCTTTTCGATATCGTCCTTGTCCATGAAAGCCCGGACGATGGTTCCGTCCTTCAAACGCGCGATTGCATAAGCCGCAACGGCAGATCCTTTGTCGCCGAATAGGATTGGTTTGTGTTCCAGCTTCTCTTCGTCACCAACCACGTATGAGAACAGACCTTGATCAAGCTCGTTCTGATATACGATGTGCGCGCGAATGTCGGATACATCGCCGGAACGACGGGCCATCTTGATCAAACCGAAAACCATAGGAATCGCCTGCGCATCTTTTCCAAATGGCACGATAGCGGCTTCGCGACCGTCAGGGACAAGCCCCGCTGCCGCAATGGTACGGATCGCTTTCATCGCTGATTCTGGTGAGCAGTGCTGAATTGCGGGGTTGTCTTGAGCCGCAACAATGGCCGCGTTACGGAACGCCTCAACACTGACATTCGAAGGCAGCGCAAGTGATTTCCCATCGATCAGGGTCGATAGATTTTTCTTGAATGTGATAAGGGGGTGTACTTGGCTCTGTTTGGCGGGTGCGTTCATTTGCTTTCCTCATTGACCATCGGGTTTTCAAGAATTTCATCTGTCAGGCGGGCGATTTTGCGCAGCTTTTCACGGTTAAGCATTGGATAGGCGGTGGTGTCTTTTCCCGCCCTGATGGCCGCATAGGCCGCTTGGTTGAGATCACGCAGAGCGTCGGTTAGTTCCGTCATCGGTATTGCCCTCATCGTGCTTGATCTGTGTTTCGGTGGGGAATGGAGTGACGCTCCCGCCACGATCCAAATTCATCGGTCCAGGTTGAACGCCACAGTGACGGCAGACGAAAAAGCCAGCTCTGCGCCGGGTGATCCGCTTTGCTCCACACTTCCTGCAATTCATCCGGTAAATCCTTGATTTCGTTATCGGGTTAAGGAGACACGCACTTCGCCGTTTCAGCCCCACGCGCTATTGCCCCCTTAACCCCGATCACAGAGAGAAGATTTCCCTCAAGTACCGATCACTGCGCATGCAGTGATCGCCAACTGCTCCTATGGGGCTTAGGCACTAGGTCACAGTTATTCGGTGACGCCCTCGTCTTTGTGGCTAACCAGGGCGAGTGTGTTGATTTCGTCTTCATGATCGGCCAGCAGAGACTTCCGAAGCTCGGCCCGCTTGCGCTTTTTCTCTGCCGTTTGGACGGCTGCGATGATCTCGGCTTCTTTTGCAAGAACGGCTTCGAAGGACTCGTTGTCGATGCGCTGAACCGCCCATTTGATTTTGGGCGAATTGTCAAAATCAATGTCGACATCGACATCCTTGACCTTGACGACGGTCATGCAGTGCCGGGTGTCAGTTTGAACCGCGACAAGATCGTCAACCTTGATGGTTTGATCAAAGGTTTTAAACACAGTCACCGGGCCGCCTTCTTCGTACTCGCATGCAATGGCGCGGATATCGTCGTTGACGAGAAATAGGATCGTGGAGTTGTTCATGGCGTTTCCTCTTGAGTTACAGGCTTGGCATTTCACCGCTGGCCTGCATGTCGGACAGGCGTTCGGTCATTGATGGGGGAAATTCGTAGTTCAGGATCTCGGCACCGGCCCCAGGCCAGTCACCGGTATCAAGGCCGTGCTTGATCTTGTTGAGCCCGTCACGGATCAGGACGCGCGCCCAATAGAGCGTGTCAGTTTGAATGTTCACGGGGATCACCTCGTAAGGTTCTGACGTCTGACAGAACACCAAGGCGCAATTCTCGGCGGTCGTGCCAAACACTTGCTCCGCGCCCATGACCGCCAAGGCCATCTGCAAGGTGTATCCGAAGTCGGTGATTGATCGCTGGACCGACAAGCGAAGGTTCTTGCCCTTTGGGGCGAAGGTTTTCAAATCCCCAAAGTCGGCGCCGTTTGACGGAATGCAATCCGGTCGGCTCTTGAGCCACAAGCCCGTCTGCTCGTCCTGCCAGATCATGGAAATCTCGATCAGATCGGATTTCAGCACCTCAACGGCAAGCGGGTTGGCGTTCAAGTTTTCCGCCATATAGAGGATCTTCTGAACCTGCTCTTCCTTGAGCAGCAAACGGCCGGCGGCTTTTTTGTCGAAGGCTTCCCAGAACTCAGCGCCCTCTTTCGCTGCGTCGGACCACTTGCCGTCTCGCTCAAAGGCTTTGATCTGGGTCGCGGTAGGGCGGCGCGGGGCGTCCTTGGGTACATAAGTAAAGTGTTCGTCAAACACCTCGTCGCCCAGGATCAAAGAGTGTGCCGCCCGGCCGAGGATCAGGCTGTCGCTGAGTTCCTTGTCAGGGTAACGATCCGGGTTGCCTGCGAAGGTTTTCCAGAAAGCGTGAGGGCTTTCCAGAGCGGCTTTGCGGATGCCTGTCGAACTGACAGAGGGGCCGGGACATACGCGCTGGCTGTGGTACAGGTCCATGCTCATACGGTATGTGCCGGGTTCTGTTACCGACTGATCGTCTGCGATTGTGGTGATTTGCAGTGTCATATCGTCCTCGTGGATAGGGTGCGGCGAGCAATGTTTGGGCATTACCCGCCACTACACGCGCGGGGTGAGTGGTGGCGTCAGTGGTTGGTTGAGAACCCGCGCGAATTCGGGTCAGGCGGCTTGCTTGTCCTGGACGGTGCGCCAGAGCATGATCCGCTCGACATCGTATTCGGTCAGCGCGCCAAGCGCTGAAACCTTGAAGTTGCTGCACAGTTCGACGTCTTTGCGGTTGGGGAAATCCAGCTTCACCATCCATTCGAAAACCATGGGAGGCATTTCGCGGAAGCCGGTGAAGTCCATGGTGACGATCTTGCGGCCACACACAGCGTAGTGATTGTAGCGAAGATCCTCGCCATCACCTTCGGGAAAGGCGACGTAGGTCCAACCACGGTGTCGACCACGGATCTCGCCGAAGGTATGCACCTGCGGATTATCAAAGACTGCAAGGACCGGGCTCTTGGTGAATGTCTGTGCTGTTGTCATTGTTCTCCACCTCTCGTTTGAGGTGAGTATTGGCTAAAAAATTTAGCAAGTCAAACCAAAAAAGCTAAAAAATTTAACATTATGAAATTCAACAACTTGCTAGAACAGTTCGCATATGATGAGATCGATTGTCATGACGTTGGGAAAAAAAGTAGATATCGGCGACGCACCGAAGGAATTGCGTGACGACACATTGAAGCTGTTGAAGCGCAAAGCCAGGTTCGAGAACTTCTTCCATGACAACGTGGCCGAGTTGCAGGTCGCGTTTGGCGTTGCTGCGGCGTTCTCGTTTTTTTCAGCGTTCGCGTTCTCAGAAGCCAACCTGTACTGGTTGTTTGGCTTAGGCGTCGCAGGTCTGATTACTTCCGGTTTAGCTCGGAGCGAGGTTGACGCTTACTACCGCCAGGAAATGCGGGTTCGCGACTATTGGCAGGGCAAGGGTTGGACTTTCGAGATAATGTCCGGGGAAATAATGATTTTCATCTTTACAGATGACGATCCCTGAATCTCAGTTTCTCACAGTTCTTACTTAGTTATATGTCTCGGTTTTAGGGGCGTTAAGGCTTGCGGATGAGCCACGAAAGCCGAATGCAGGGCCGAAGAATTGGACGCGGAAGCCGAGTTGAAAGTGCGAATCCTGCTGTCGCTAAAGGAGCAATACGGTGATTTAAACAGAGCGTTAGTGCAGGAATATATTAAGGCTTTTGGCCCAACGAGTGTGCGGCAGGTATCACAAGATGTTGGGCTTTCTCGCCGTGCAGTTAGCCGCTGCATACAAGGCGTGTGCGATTAGCACAGGTCAATTTGCCATATCACGTCTACGTGACGTAGTCTCAATGTGAACTAGCGGCAAAACAATTGTAGGTAGAAGATGCGAGAAAGTTGCAGACTCAAGATGTTGATCGATGGAGCAAAAGGTAGCGGATTTACTATCGATTTCCTTGAAGCAATAACCTATGGCCTATCTCTCCATGCGTTGCGTAGGGTCATCGGCAATGCGTCGTCAATGCCTTCGTACATGAAGTCAAGCGATAGCCCGTACTTGGTGCGTAAGGCCAGCGCGCCATCAAGAGATAGCCGATGAGTACCCGCCTCCCATAATGACAGCGCTCCCCTCTTTGTGTTGATGCTGGCCGCATATTCGGTTTGCTTGAGGCCCATTAAGTCCCTGTGCCACTTAATTCTTGCGGCGATATCTTGGTATGGTCTGGGCTTCTCTTCCATGCTTCCAAGCATCGAATGCTTATTAATTTGGCGCAACGGTGAACTGTTTGCTTGAAACAGGCTAAATAATTTAGCATTGTGCCAGCTATGAACAAACAAGCTGTCATCCATATCATCGACTCCCTTGGCGCCGAAATCTTCGAGGAGCGCTTCGGCGTGGGTAGTCATTCGATCCGAAACTACCGAACGACTGGAATCTTTCCGGCGTCGTTGTTCGACGGTGTGGAAGAGTTATGCAGAGAGAAGGGAATTCCATGTCCTAGAGATGCCTTTGGTTGGAAAAAGCCTGCCAAAAAGATTGGCGCTCCGCTTGAGTGTTTCAAGGCGGCGGAAGGGTAAGGCGATGAAAGCATTGCCGTTTTTTCCTGCCGATCAGCGCGCCGGATCAACAGAATTTGCAGGTGGGCGGCCCTTTCATCCGCTTACTCACCTGACCGGGGGCAGGGTCCACCTGCAAAGCCCCCAATCACTGCCTGTTTAACTTTCCCCGCTGCCTGACCGGTGGCGGGGCTTTTTTTTGAAAGGAAACTGAATGAGCGAAGGCGCAGAAGTACGGCGGGCAATGGATGGCCCGGATCTCGAACATGACGCATTGATTGATCAACTACTGGCTCGGATCGCGGAAGAACATGCGCGGTCGGCGGATGCCAGTGAAAGCGCATCCAGAACAAACCTCTATGTCGAGCAGACGGGGATCAACACCCAGGCTCTCTCGTGGTGCAAGTCGATCCTGAAAAAGCTGCCCAAAAAGGACGGTCAGGCGAAGGCGATGGACGTCATCATGTCGCTGGAAACCGCTCTGCCGATGATCAAGGCGCATGTGGGCGGTCAAGGCGCTGCGGATATGTTCCCCGAATCTGGTGGCGATGCCGACAAGGTGGCCGATGAAGTCGAGGGCGGGCGAGACAACGGATGAGCCCGAGGGCGACAACGAGCTGGCCCAGGATGCCGAGGATTTTGACAACGCCGCGGCTGATCTCGAAGAGGACAGCAATGTCACCTCGATCGGCTTCGGCGGGGAGGCTGCGTCGTGATCGAACGGCTCGTTTTCCACAAAGGTGAACCGGGCTTCTTGGGGCAGTGCCATGTCGTTTTGAATGACGGCAGGGAAGGCATAATGGATTTGAAGACGTGCAAGAATGAGCCGAAGTCTTGCCTCTATGCCGAACGTTTTGTGAAGGGCTACTTGCTCAAATCTGGCGTTCCCCTTCGTGTTGCTGAGCCGCAGTCGAATGCAATCGTTGCGGTGCTTTCATCATGAAGATCCTGGCTCTCGACGTCGCGACCCAAACAGGCATTGCCATCGGTTCGTCCGGTGGCAAGCCCAAGGCGTGGTCGGTGAGCCTGAATGAAGGTCTTGCAATGAATATCATTGATGAGGAGCCCGCTGACCGAAAGATGCGGTTGGACAACGGGCGGTTCTCCAATGCTCTTCGATTGACGCATGGCCTGATCCATACACACAAGCCTGACTTCATCATGATCGAGGCGGCAATCGGTGGGCCGAAAGCATCGCATTACCTGATCGGCCTTGTGGCAAACATTAGGGGATGCGCCACCAATCACGGTGTTCTCTGCCGAGGGGCAAACCTTGGAGCAGTTCGAAAGCACTTCTTGGGCAGATCCTACGGGGTGAAGGACTTTCCACATCTGAAACCAGCAGCGGCCAAGGCAGCCATCAAGGGCCTTGTCATGGACCGCTGCAAACTCTTGGGCTGGGAGGTCGAAGATGACGACAGCGCGGATGCCTGTGCGATCTGGGACTATGCCTGTGCAACACGGGCGAAAGGGTATCAGGCGAAGCCTCTCGGGGGCCTGTTCAGTGGATAGGCTCGCGCGCCGAAACAGCGAGTGGCAGGGGCGGCTTAGGCGGCTTCTGCGCGAGGGGCTGGGATCGGAAGACATTGCCCGTCTGACTGAAACCAAGCTGGCCGATGTACAGCGTGAAATCTCAATCCTGCGTGAGACAGGAGAACTCAAGAAGATCTATGAAAGGCAGGTACGATGAGTCGTTTCGTGGCAAGTCTCGTTTACAAAAAACAAATCGGGTCCATGGCTCGGAAATCGATTTTGGCCTACTGCGCTGAACGTGCAAACGACGATGGGTCTGGTGTTTGGGCGTCAAAAGTTCGGATGGCCAAGGAAGTCGAATGTTCAAAGCAAACCGTCATCACTACGCTCAACGCCTTCGTTGAAGAAGGGGTAATGATAGAGGTGGGAAAGCGGAAATCACCGCACGGATACACCATCGAATATGCCATCAATGTCCGTCTCGTGATGGAACTTCCTGACGCTTTTGAAGACCCGTTTTCTACTGATGATTTAAGGGGTCCAAATTTGGACCGGTCAAACCAGTTGACCCCAAGAGGTCAAACTGTTGGACCCCAAGAGGTCAAACCAGTTGACCCGAACCGTCCCTTAACCGTCCTTAAACCGTCCAATGCGCGCGAACGCGCTTCTGATCTTTTCTCAGCAGAGATTGAAACGTCAGCGGAAACGGAAAACGCCAGCGTTGAATCTGACAGCGATGGAATCGAATCTGGTTTCGATGAGTTTTGGTTGGAGATCTGGCCAAGCCATCAGCGCAAGATCGGCAAATCCGATTGCCGCAAGGTTTATCGCCAAGCCTGCGAGGGTAAACATCCGAAGGCTGACAAGATTGCGCCGGCCGAACTGAACCGGTGTGCGCGCTGCTACATCAAATCAGTTCGGGATCTGAACTTCCTCAAGGGGCCGCTGCCTTGGCTGCGTCAGCCTGGTTGGGAACCGTTCATGAAGGAAATTGACACTTTCGACTGGGATGACCTGACGCCTTCGCAGCAACGGTCCTTGTCGGAACGGCGCGTTCCCCCCTCGATGAAGGTCGACGGCGCCCCGAATGAGGCCGCGCGCTACTGGTTGAAAACCCTGCACAAGGTGGATCTGGCCGATGCGTGACGAATTGCCAAGCGTCCTGTTTTCGGTTGAGGCAGAGCAGCAACTTATCGGCGCTGTGCTGTCGAACAATGAACTGTTTGACCAAGTGTCTCGGCTGATCGACCCCAAGCATTTCTGGGAACCGCTTCACGGTGACATCTGGAAAAACATCCAAGCGCGGATCTCCAGGGATCATCTGGTTTCGCCGGTCACGCTGAAAACCGACATGGCGCAGCATGAGGGGCTGAACTCGATCGGGGGCTCGTCCTATCTGGTCAATCTGGTGGCCGGATCAATCAGTTCGTTTGCCGTCAAAGACTACGCCAACCACGTTCGCGAACTGCATGACCGCCGCACGTTCGCCGCGCGGCTGCATCAGGTGGCCGATGAAGTCGAGGGCGGGCGAAGTGCTGATGATGCCGCCGCCGAGTTGGAATTGACGCTGCATCAGCGGGAAGGGGACAGCGACGATCCACGCGCGATGTCGTTCCTCAAGGCTCAGATCCGGTCACTTGAGCAAATGCAACAAATTCAGAACGGGGAAATGGTCAGTGTTCCCACGGGGATTGCGGCCCTCGATGATGTCGTGTCGTTCATGCCGAAGCGATACACGGTCCTGGGCGGTTCGACGTCCATGGGGAAAGCGCAGCCTCTCGATAGTCGGGTTCTCGGCGTCCACGGTTGGATGGCTATGGGCGATGTTCAAATTGGCGACGAACTAGCGTCAGTAGACGGCGCTCCGTCGCACGTTACTGGCGTGTTTCCACAGGGTGAGAAAGAAATCTTCAAGGTCACATTCTCTGATGGCCGCTTTGTACGTTGTTGCGGCGAACACCTATGGCAAACTCACGGACCGAAGAGGACACAAGACCGGGTGATGAGCACCCATGAAATCGCTGAAAAGCTGAAACTATCCAGTAAACAAGGTCGATTGTCAGTTCCATTGTTCTCGGGTGACTTTGGTTTGGATGCAGATTTCCCGATTTCCCCTTGGTTGTTGGGCGCCTTTATCGGCGATGGGCACATGCATGGGGCAACGCCGAAATTCAGTATCGCTGACGCAGAGTTGCTTTGGCGCGTGATGGAAGAAGTTTCGCCTGAACATGTGATGACAAAGGACAGTGGCTACGATTATCGCGTGAAGGCCGCCGAAGGTGAGGTCAACAATTTCGCCTTGGCTTTGAGAGATCTTGGATATTATCGCTGCCGGTCGGAAGAGAAATTCATCCCAGATCAGTACTTGATGGGTTCCCTACAGGTTCGATCGGAGCTGTTGAAGGGTCTCTTGGACACTGATGGCTGGGTCGAGGCATTTGGCGCGGTTCGGTACTCAACTTCCAGCCCGACACTTGCCAAACAGGTGCGTGAACTAGTCTGGTCGCTAGGCGGCGTCTGCTCTGTGTCAGAGAAAACACCCAAATTCACCTACAAAGGTGCCCGCAAGTTCGGGCAAAACCACTTTGTTCTGAATATCCGCCTTCCAGATGTCCGGCGTTTCATATCACTCACAAAGAAGTCTCGAAGGTGCAATCGCACAAAGCCTGTTCGACTGACCGTCGTTTCCGTTGAACCGGACGGAAAGGAACAGGCGCAGTGTATCGCGGTGTCTCACCCTTCGCATCTGTATGTGACCGACGGATACGCAGTTACGCACAACACCGCACTTGCGCTCTCCATCGCCCTCGCTGCCGCCAAGGCAGGCTATGGGGTTGGCTTTGATAGCCTCGAAATGCCGGAAGAGGATCTAGCGAACCGTATCAATAGCGCACAATCGCTGATCCCGTACAAGGCTTATGACCGGCCAATGAGCGAGACGGTTTTCCGAAAGGTGATCGAGGCTGGAAAAGAGCTGGAAAGCCTTCCGTTCGAGATCTTCTCGGAACGGGTGCGGGATGTCCCGGCCATCCTGTCCGAAGGGAAGCGGCTCAAGCGCAAAATGAAGCCGAATGGGCCTTTCAAGGGCTTCAAGCTGCTGATCATCGACTATGTGCAGCTCGTGCGGGGTAAGGGCGAGAGTGCCACGGTTCGGCTGAGCCAAGTTGCCAATGATCTGAAACAGGTGGCAAAGCAACTCGACGTCCATGTGCTGGCGCTTGCCCAGATCGACCGCAACATCAGCAAGGAAGAAGACTATCAGCGCGCCCGCCCCAGGCTGGCCGATCTGCGGGGTAGTGGGGATCTGGAATTCGCCCCCGACAACGTGATGTTCGTGTTCCGGCCGGAATACTACCTGACCCGCCAGAACCCTCCCAAGGATATCGAGGCTCGCGCTGATTGGGAGGCCGAGATCGAACAGTGGAAGGGCAAGGCCGAGATCATCGTCGGCAAGGCGCGCATGGGCGAAATTGGCTCGGTGCGGGTTGGGTGTGACATGGCAACCAACCGTTTCTTTGATCTGCCTGACCAGCAAGACGACATGGCGTTCTGATGGATGTGATTGCCGAAGCCAACCGCATCAAAGAACGCCTGCGGACCTGCACCACCGTCGAGCAGGTTTATGCTGTGGCTTGTGAAGAGCGGGCCGCTGTTGCGGCCATGGCAAAGCTGGAAGATGGCAAGCCGCTGGCTATCCAGATGGCAAACCTCAAGGCCTATCGGCTGGTGGAGATCCAGCGAAAAACTTAACTATTTCAAATAGGAAAGAAGAACATGACAACAGAAACAGACACGCTAAGCCGACCACCGATCATGAAGCCGATCGAGCGCAAGGAAATAGATGAACGCAAGCCGTTCGAAACAGAGGTGCACGGGGATCGGCAAACGGTGTTCGTGCCGCGGACTTTGATGAGTATTTCAGGAGTTGCCGCAAGTACCCCAACGCCCGTGACATTGCCGCGACCCGCTTGGGAAGCGTGAACAGACCGGCAAACCGCGCGCCGGAACATGCGCGGATGACGACAATTGAGGAGGTTTCCGCTGTGAAGATGTTCTTTCTGATGGTGCTGTTTAGCACACCGCTGGATCGGCAGCCGCACCACAATCCAGACTTCGGGCCGCTATCAATGCCGACGATGGAAAAGTGTCTGGAGCGCCGGTCCTTTATGCAGAATTATTTGAAGCAACAGCTTCCAACCGGTGTAATTCACCATGTGTTCTGCGTTGAAATGAATGCGATGGGATATGACTGTCTCTTATACACATCTGACG
>FYBJ01001631.1_pt1 | contig 28581 bp, 30 predicted proteins | sample 1134611 | NCBI WGS metagenome assembly FYBJ01 (sample SAMEA104116008, study PRJEB20421) | marine metagenome | isolation source: marine
AGTCAGGTCCGCTCGGGCGCGGGAGCCCCCCCGGTCACTGCAAGTCATTACGTCGCCCCTTGACGCTCCTCCCTTCACCGCATACGCCCCCCTTGCGCGGAGGGCCGGATGGCCGCGGGAGGGGCTTACCCCTCGCGAGGAAAGTCCGGACTCCATGAAGCAACGGTGCCGGGTAACGCCCGGGCGGGGAAACCCGACGGAGAGCGCCACAGAAATGATACCGCCCTGCTTGTCGAAGGTTCGCCTCCGGCAAAACCAGGGTAAGGATGAAACGGTGGGGTAAGAGCCCACCGCGCCCCTGGCAACAGGGGTGGCACGGCAAGCCCCACCTGGAGCAATGCCAAATAGGACCCCCGCGCGGGCCCGTGTCGGCCTAGGTCGATACCGCCGCTAGGCGCGCTTCAGCCGAGAGGGGTCGGGTTGGCAGCTCGAGCCGCGCAGCAATGCGTGGCCTAGATGAATGGTCATCAAAGGGGGCAACCCCTGAACAGAATCCGGCTTACAGGCCCTCCGCGCGCTCACTCGACAGGGACTTACCCACCCGGCGGGGTATAGCCCGACGTCAGCGACGCGGCCTTGCTGGCGATGTCGCCAAATTCGGCGCTGGTCCAGGCCCGCACCGTTTCGACGTCCTGAACAGCACCTGAGGCGGCAACCGCCATGCCCAAGGCAACGGTGTCGGTGCCATCGGCGGCTTCGCTGATCATGACAACGTCATTGGATCCGGTCGTGAAGTAAAGCGCGACGACCTTTGCCCCGACTTTGTCCATGAGCGCCTGAATGGCGACCCCGCGATCTTCTGGTTTTGACAGCAGGCCTTGCAGACCAGATGTCGAGTACGACGCATAGGTGATAAATAGTGGCATGGTTCCCTCCTTTGGGATTGGTGGTTTTCGAAACGTTTTCTGTCGAATCTGGCGACCGTCACGTCGCTGAAAACACGGCGGTTGCGCTCAGATAGAGGCCGAAGCCAACAAGCACGACACCGGTGACAAAAGGCAGCCAGCGGCCCTTCGGGGCGATCTTTTCAAGGGCAACGTAGATCGCGATTCCCGCAATCCAGTAGAGGTTCATGACCCCGCCAACAAAGAGCAGGGCCATCAGGGCCCAGCAACAGCCCAGGCAATACAGCCCGTGGTCCGCGCCGGTGGCAAAGGCCCCCAAAAGGCCGGGACGACGATGCCCGGCCAGAAAATGGGCCGGAGATCGGCAATGACGCAGGCACGCATCCTTGAAGGCCGAGAGTTGGTAGAGACCAGCAGCCAGCAGCAGCACTCCGGTGGCGCCTTTGGATCTGAGCGTCATCATTGGGCCATCCGATAGTCCGGTGGCCTCAAGACCCCATTGCGCCCCGGTCGCGCCTAGGCTGAAGATCCCCCAGGTCACAAGATACCCAGCCAGGAACAGAGCAGTGAAGGTGCCCGACCTGGGGGCGTCGGGCCCCATTTTCTTGATGGCGGCAAACAACAACACGGTGGGTGCGGCGCTTGGCGTCATCATGGCTATCATCATGACCCACCACATCAGGAATATGAGCACCGCATGAAGCGCAGTCCACGGCGCGGCAGGACCCATTTGCATGGGCTCTCCGACCGGGCGGGCCATGCGCGTCATTTCAACAGCCGACATGTTCATGCCGACCCCGAACAGGGTGTATGTGGCCGCCAGAACAACAACCAGCGTGAGGCTGATCAGAACGATTGCCTTGTCCCGCCTGAGCAAGTGTTCAACGCGCTCAGACGCGGCCGCGCCAGCGTTTCGTGTCATGATCGGATCCCGTCAGGCGCGTACGACGCCGTCTCCACTCAGATGCAGCCTGGCAAAATGAGCGTGGGTGCCGGTGTTCTTCAGCAAAGACAGGGCTCCGCCCATGGTTCTGGTTCGGCCCTGTGCGGCCTCGGCCTGAGCAAACTCAAATCCATTTGGCAAATCAAAGCGCACCCGGTGAGGTTCCCCCGAGACAACATTGGCCAGTGGCTGTCCTTCAACTTCGAAAACGCCATCAACGGTGGCCTTTCCGACTCGGTTTTCTCTGTCGAGTTCAACCGAAATCGTTGCAGTCAGGGTTTCATGTTTGGTTGGGCACATGGCACCGAACACAAACCACATGGTCGCCATTTCCTGGGTGTCCCCCCCCGTCATGATCGTCTCCAGGGCTGCTTTTTGTGCAGCACTTGCGGTAGCGTCGATGATCAGCTGCATCTCGCCGTTGCCTTCGTGAATAGGGCCGGGCCATTTGTAGACCGATGCCGCCTTAACCCCGCTCAGGTCGACATCACCGTGATGTCCGCTTTCAATGTCATAGACAACAGCCGCTTCGCAGGTTCCGTCTGTCGGCAGGACGCTAAATTGACACGGACACCCGAAATTGCAGTTGCAGTTGGCCATTTCCTCGCCACTGATCATCCAATTCGTCATAGTAAATTCCCCCAATAGAACGCGGCAAAATCACCGCTACTGCTCGCACTTTCCTTGCCTGAAGCGCAGCCTCGTGCCGGTGTTGGGTTCGGCTTGATGCATTGGGTCGTGGGCAACCCATATCACAGATCTGTGATCTGACCTAATCCGGGCGGGATCAGAACCGGGCAGACGCGCGCAGGAAATGCGATTTGCTGCCCGTGGAGATCGATTCAGCTGTTGACTCACAGGCCGGGACAGGTAAAAGCGCACGCTCATAGGAATTCAACCGAAAGGCCCGCGCCTTTTGGGCTCAGGAGAGAACTCATGGCGAAGCCGACGACCATCAAGATCCGTCTGAACTCGACCGCAGGTACCGGCCACTTCTACGTGACCAAGAAAAATGCCCGCACCATGACCGAAAAAATGGTTGTGCGTAAGTACGACCCGGTCGCGCGCAAGCACGTCGAGTACAAGGAAGGCAAGATCAAGTAAGTCTTACTGATCTGGACCAATCCTGAAAAAGGGTCACGTTGGCGCGTGACCCTTTTTCTTTGTCCGCACCCTGGAGGATGAGCATGCATGTCCGGGCCACCACCCGCGATGATCTGGCCGCAGTTGATGCGCTGTTGGCGCGCTCCTATCCAAAGCTGCTCAAACCCGACTATCCGCCGTCGGTTCTGTTGACAGCCTTGCCTTTGATTTCGCGCGCACAACCCGCCTTGCTGGGCAGCGGGACCTACTATCTGGTTGAATCGGGAGGGCGCCGCATTTTGGGCGCAGGCGGTTGGACCCGGGACAGGCATGCGAGCGAGGTCGGCCATATCCGGCATGTCGTGACCGATGCCACGGACACCCGGCGTGGGGTGGGACGGATGCTGTTGTCCCATGTTCTTGATCAGGCCCGCGCGGCCGGTATCGCGCAGATGGAGTGCTGGTCCACTTTCACGGCCGAGCCGTTTTATGGCGCAATGGGATTTGAGACGGTGGGCGCGATTGATGTGCCTTTGCAACCTGGAATCACCTTCCCTGCAATCCGAATGAAACAGCGCTTGCTATGAGGGGTGGGCAAACGTTAGCCTGTGGACGTCTGCCTTAAATCTCTGCTGCAAAGTTCTGACACCCATGAAAAAAACCCTGCTGCCCGCCTGTCTTGCCGTTTTGTCGTTGTCCGCCTGTAGCGGATTGTTCGTGCGCGAGGGGGTCGGGTTTACCGGGATTGATGGCGAACCCAAGACGTTTAGCGAGGCCAAAGGGTCTGCGGATTACGTGGCCCGCCAGGCCTCGGTGCCCGCGCGGTTGGCTGCTCTTCCCCCGGTTCGTTTGCGTGCGGACAGTTCGGATATCAGCGCATTGGCCGGGGCCGCTATCGAGGCCGGAGGGCGTACGCCTGCCAATGCCGCAGAAGTGGGGGGAACGGACCGCACCCTGTATCTGAGCACGGTTGACGTCAACGGGGTGCTGTTTGCCGTGTTGCGCACGGCCGAGGGCGATACCACCCGCATGGTGAGCGGAGCCGGAGACACGTTCCTGACCTCGGTTCCGCGCCTGACCGGATGCCTGGCCAATGGCCCAGCCTACCAAAAAGGCAAGGCCGGGCGCCGCACGACGGCATATGCCGTGCCGCTCAACTGCAGTTGAGTTCAGGCTCGCCACTCTGCATGGATTTACCAAGGATTTAACCCCGCATCTGCCATCAGCAGCGCTGAAGCGGTGTTGAAACTGGCGTATGGTCGCAGAACGCGCCGTTTGCTTCGGCGGCGAGGCAGTTGCATGTTCCTGCCTTGCAACCGGCCAGTGAGTTGCTCAAGCGTCTCTGGGTCCGCTGGCAAGGGCGGGTAGCGTTCAGGGTAGTGCCGAACATGCAACGTGCGGACCCGATGAAGCAACGGCCAAAGGCGGTGTGCCTCATCCGGGGGCAGAGGGCGAATGTTCATCGCGAAATCCAGTTCAGGCAAAACAGCGTCGACAAAGAAAAAGGGCGGGTTCGATGTGAACCCGCCCCTGTGGAATTTGCTGTGTGGGTGCGCGTTTATTCGCGGTTGCCAAACAGCTGGAGCAGGAACATGAACATGTTGATGAAGTCCAGGTAGAGGCTCAGCGCGCCCATGATGGCCGCCTTGCCCAGCCATTCCTGATCACCCGAATGAGCCATTTGCAGGTATGTGTTCTTGATTTGCTGGGTGTCATAGGCGGTCAGACCGGCAAAGATCAGTACGCCGATGGCCGAGATCGCAAAGGCAACTGCCGGCGACCCCAGGAAAATGTTGACGATCGATGCCACGATCAAGCCGATCACACCCATGATCAAGAAGGTGCCCATGGCCGAGAGGTCCTTTTTCGTGGTGTAACCCACCAAAGACAGACCGGCAAAGGCGATCGCGGTGATCAGGAAGACCTGGATGATCGACTGACCGGTAAAGACCAGGAAGATCGAGCTGATCGACAGACCCATGACCGCCGCAAAGACATAGAACACCAGCTGTGCACCAGAGGCCGACAGGCGGTTGATGCCCGCGCTGAAGCCAAAGATGAACAGCAGGGGTGCGAACATGATCACGTACTTCAAGGGCGAGCCATAGATCGAATAACCGAACGATGTCAGGTATTTGTCCGCGCTCAGCTGAGCAACGGCTGCTGACGGGTCGGTCGTCACAGCCAGGCCGGAGATCGCCCAGGCAGCCGCAAAGGTGATGAGCATACCCACGGACATAGTGGCGTAGACTTTGTTCATGTGGGCGCGCAGGCCCGCGTCAATCTCGGCCGTGCGCGCGCCTGCGGCCGTCCGGATTGTGTCGAATTGTGCCATAAAGGGTCTCCATTCCATAATCTTCGTGCCGCGCGGCAGGAACCGGCGGCTTTCCTAAGAGAATATCGGAGAGGTTGGCTGAAATTTCAAGTATTTCCAGTGCTGGTTATGCACGGAAAACAGGTTAAATCGGCGGCGTTTGACAGGATCGCCGCCGATCTATTGTGCATTGTTCATGGGGTCTGCCCCTAGCACCGCCATGTTTCCGGGGCGTCCCAGATCGGGCGGCTTGCCTCGCGCTCGGCCTGGGTGCGCGAAACACCGATGTCGTTCAGGGCGATATCATCCATACTGGCCAGGGCTTTGCGCTGACGGTGCACGGCAATCAGATGCGCGATCGTCTTCAGGATCGAGGCGCGGGGGCGGCGGTGGGCAATCGAGGTGTTGATCAGGGTCATGGCCTTTTCCTTTCTCAGGCGGTGATGGTTTGTTATCTTTCAATCAATTTCCTTGATGTATATGGCGCATTGTGTTTGATTATGAAAACGAATGTTTTTGATTGGATGTATCAAGGATTGTGATCATGCGGAATCTCGACATCACCACGCTCCGGTCTTTTGTGGCCGTTGCCGACAGCGGCGGCGTAACCAAGGCGGCCGGTTTTCTGAACCTGACCCAATCGGCCGTGTCGATGCAGCTGAAACGGTTGGAAGAGCTTTTGGGTCTGGACTTGCTGGATCGGTCGGGGCGGGGCATTGCCCTGACCGCTTCGGGTGAGCAGTTGTTGGCCTATGCCCGCCGCATGGTTGCCCTGAATGACGAGGTGATCGGGCGTCTGACGGATCAGGCGTTCGAGGGCGAAGTGGTGTTGGGGGTGCCCCATGACATTGTCTATCCCGCGATCCCGCGTGTCCTGAAACAGTTCAGCACGGTCTATCCGCGGATGAAGGTGCAGCTGTTGTCGTCACATTCGGCGTTGCTGAAAGAGAAATTCTCGCGAGGTGAGTGCGACGTCATCCTGACCACCGAAGTGGAGGCAGGTCCTGATTGTGAAACCATTGCCGAGCTTCCCTTACGGTGGGTCGGGGCGCCGGATGGTTCTGCCTGGCGCCAGCGCCCCTTGCGCGTGGCCATGGGGCGGAGGTGCCTGTTCCGGCCCAAGGTTCTGGCCGCGCTGGATAAAGCCGGTGTAACATGGGATCTGGCAGTGGAAACCGACAACGATCGCACGATCGAGGCCACTGTCAGCGCGGACCTGGCTGTTCACGCGATGCTTGAAGGGACGGAATCGCGGTATCTGGTGCAGATCGAAAGCGGCGGCGCGCTGCCCGACTTGCCGGTTCACAAGATCAACCTGTATGGCGCGTCGGGCACCAAGGGGCCGGTGGTCGACGAGTTGCTGTCGCTGGTTCGCCAAAGCTTCCTGAGCATGGGCGGCGGGACGCATCTCAAGGCAGTGGGATGATCGGGCGTGCTGCAAGGCCGACGACGGCCTTGCAGCGTCGCACGCGAAATGGTTTGGGTACGAAATGAACCGGTCAAGGCGCTTTGGCGCCTTCTCCGGCCATTGCGTTCCCGGGATCAGAAATGGATTGCAGATGCTTAGGGGGTGATGATCACCTTGCCTGTCGATTTCCGTTCTTTCAGCAGGGTCATGCCTTCGGCGACCCGCTCAAGCGGCAGAACGTGGCTGATATGGGGTTTGATGCGTCCCTGCGCGTGCCAGTCGAACAACGTCGCAAAACTGTCATGCACCACCTGGGGGCGGAATTTCAGGTAGCCGCCGATGTAGAACCCGATGACGGTCAGGTTCTTGACCAGCAGATGATTGGCCGGGATCTGGGGGACGTCGCCGCCTGCAAAACCGATGGGCAACAGTCGTCCCTCGGGGTTGGTGGCGCGAAAGGCGGCCTTGAACACGTCGCCGCCGATTGCGTCGTAGACCACATCGGCGCCCCCCAATTCCTTGACCCGGACGCGCAGGTCTTCGGCATCGTCTATCAGGATGTCGGCCCCGGCCCGGCGGGCCACGTCAAGCTTGTCGGCACCGCGGGCGTGGGCGATCACGCGCGCGCCCATGAGTTTGCCGATTTCAACCGCAGTCAGGCCGACACCGCCGGCCGCGCCAGTCACCAAAAGCGTTTCACCGGGTTGCAGGCGCGCCCGATGGTCCAGGGCCATATGGGAGGTTCCATAGGCAATCTGAATGGCGGCGGCGTCCTCAAAGGTCATGGTGTCAGGCAGTTTGACGGCACGAACGGCGTCGAACACGCCGTATTCGGCCAGACCACCGTGTCCGGAATACACGGCCACACGATCGCCCGGCGTCAGGTCTGTAACACCTTCGCCAACAGAATCGACCTCGCCCGCGACCTCGAGGCCAAGTGTGAACGGAGCGGGCGGGATGTCCTGATAGGTTCCCTTCTGCATCAACAGATCGGCGAAATTCAGCCCGCAGGCGCGAATACGCAATCTGATCTGGTCGGGGCCGGGTGCGGGTTGAGCCAGATCAGCAAACGCGGCGGGCTCGCCTTTTGACTGAATTTGATATGCAAGCATCCCGTTCCCCTTGTTTTCATGACCCTTGATAGGGGCCGCAGCCATATGTGCGCAGTCAGGTTTTGCGGGGGATTTTGGTTGACTGCAACCCTGTGGTGTAGTCGGTGCGACGGTTCGCGCGTGTTGAAATCACCAGAAATTGAGCATCACCCTTTAACTTGTGTTCGCATGGGTGGAATCAACCGGGTTGAATTCAACCTGCAACTTCGCCATATTTCAAGGTGTGGTGCGGTTCGGGTCGCATTAGCGAAATTAGGGATATGTTAAACGGCACGCCTCACTTTGGGATGAGCGCTGCGCCCTGTTGTCGAAACCCGGACGGTTGTCAGTGAAACAGAGGAGAGACCCTAATGACCCATCCCGTTGATGTCCATGTGGGCAAACGTGTACGGCACCGTCGTTGGCTGATCGGCATGACTCAGCAACAGTTGGCCGAACAAGTTGGCATAAAGTTCCAACAAATCCAGAAGTATGAGACCGGTGCCAACCGGGTCAGCGCGTCGCGTTTGTGGGACATCGCCGATGCGCTTGATGTTCCTGTCAGCTTTTTCTTCGAAGGTTTGGATGACGCACACAAGAGCACTCCGGAAAAACCCAACGTTCCAGCGGATCTGATGGGCGACAAGGAAGCGCTGGATCTTGTTCGGTCTTATTATGCGATCCCGGAAAACCAACGCCGCCGCTTGTTCGAACTGGCCCGTGTTCTGAGTGATGTCGCGTGACGACCGTCGGCTGACAACTGAGGCTTGCATTTGATGGGTGTGAATGCCAGTCGTGACATATGACTTCTGACGCGCTTACAGACCTGCAAGTGGCACATGAAATGGCAGACGCTGCGCGGGCGGCGATTCTGCCATTTTTTCGTCGTGCTGACCTGACTGCCGAAAACAAGCTGACGGACGGGTTCGACCCGGTTACGGCCGCGGATCGCGCGGGCGAACAGGCCATGCGCGACGTTCTGGGGCGGCACCGGCCCAGAGACGGTATCTGGGGCGAAGAGTTCGGTCAAAGCCCGGGCCAGTCCGGTCGGCAATGGGTTCTGGACCCGATCGACGGGACGCGTGGGTTTATCAGTGGCACGCCAACCTGGGGTGTTTTGATTGCGCTGTCGACTGGTTCGGGGCCGATCCTGGGCATTGTCGATCAGCCTTACATCGGCGAGCGTTTCGTGGGTTCACCCGAGGGCGCGATCGTGACCGGCCCGCATGGTGTGGCCGAACTGAAGACCCGAGACACTCGATCGCTGGCGGACGCCGTGCTGTTCACCACATTCCCCGAGGTCGGAACACCGACCGAGCGCGCCGGGTTCGAAGCGGTTGCAAGCAAGGTTCGACTGACGCGCTATGGTATGGATTGCTATGCCTATGCTCTGGTGGCGGCGGGGCAGGTGGATCTGGTGATCGAGGCCGGTTTGAATGCCTATGATATCCAAGGTCCGATTGGGGTTATCGAGGCTGCGGGTGGAACCGTCACCAACTGGCAAGGCGCTCCGGCCCACGAAGGCGGGCGGGTCCTGGCGGCGGCAAATGCTGACATTCACGCAGCGGCGCTGGAAATCCTGAGGACCAAATAGTCTCTTCTTGAGAGCCTTCCGATTTAGCGCTAGGTTCACTCCTGCACCGGTTCTTCAGCCCACTTTCCATCGGTGCAAGACACGCTTCAACCTGAGGTGGGCACACAGGTGGAGTGTGCGATATGCAAGAAATTCTGATCAAGGACGCCGATGTTATCCTGACGATGGATGATCGGCGGCAAGAGATGGCCGGTGCCGATATCCTGATGAGGGACGGGGTGATCATCCAGATCGGGCAGGGGTTGGAAACCTCGGGTGAAACGGTGCTGGCCAAGGGCTGTGTGGTGACACCTGGTCTGGTGAACACACATCACCATCTGTACCAGTCTCTGACCCGCGCGGTGCCGGGTGGGCAGGATGCGCTGCTGTTTGGGTGGCTGCAGACTCTCTATCCGATCTGGTCGCGATTTGGGCCCGAAGAGATGTTCACCTCGGCGCAGGTGGGGTTGGCAGAACTGGCGCTGTCGGGGTGCACGCTCAGCTCGGATCATTTGTATCTCTATCCCAACGGGTCGCGTCTGGATGACACCATTGCGGCGGCGGCAGAGATTGGCATGCGGTTTCATCCGACCCGTGGCGCCATGAGCATTGGCGAAAGCGATGGGGGCCTGCCGCCTGACAGCCTGGTCGAAAAAGAAGCCGCCATCCTGGAGGATTCGATCCGTGTGATCGACGCATTTCACGATGCGGGCGAGGGGTCGATGGTACGCGTGGGGCTGGCGCCCTGTTCTCCGTTTTCGGTCAGCCGCGACCTGATGCGCGACGCGGCCATTCTGGCGCGCAACAAGGGCGTGATGCTGCATACCCACCTGGCGGAGAATGATGAGGATATCGCCTATAGCCTCGCCAACTTTGGCTGTCGTCCGGGGCAGTATGCCGAAGATCTGGGCTGGACCGGGGATGACGTCTGGCATGCGCACTGCGTGAAGCTGGACGGTCAAGAGATTGACCTGTTCGCGCGCTCAAGAACCGGCGTGGCCCATTGCCCCTGTTCCAACTGCCGCCTTGGCAGCGGCATCGCGCCAGTGCGCGCGATGCGTGATGCGGGGGTGAAAGTCGGCCTGGGTGTTGATGGTTCGGCCAGCAACGACAGCGGCAACCTGATCGCCGAAGCGCGCCAATCGATGCTGTTGCAGCGAGTCGCCAATGGCGCCGATGCCATGTCGGCCCGCGAAGCGCTGGAGATTGCGACGCGCGGCGGTGCGGATGTTCTGAACCGCCCGGACTGTGGGCGGCTTGCACCCGGCAAGCGTGCGGACATCGCGATCTGGGATGTGTCAGGTGTTGAAAGTGCAGGCAGCTGGGATCCGGCGGCGCTGCTGCTGGCGGGGCCGACGCAGGTGAAACACCTCTTCGTCGAAGGCCGCCAGGTTGTGCGCGAGGGCCATGTCACCACCATCGACCTGCCACGGGTGATCGAACGTCAGAACCAGCTGGCGCGGTCGCTTCAAGCGTAGTCCTTGTCTTCACCCTTTCAAAAATACTCCCGCCGGAGGCTCGCACCCCACAAGGGGTGCGATCAGTGCCGCTGACCGTTGATCCAGACCTCGGCAATGGCGCGATCGTCGCCCATCATGATGGTGGGGAAGACGGCCTCCCACAGATCATCCGCCACGGCGGAGCGCTGTGAAATTGCCGGGGTCGAGGCGAGATCGAGCACGATCAGGTCCGCCTCCATCCCCGGTGCCAGGTTGCCGATCTTGTCGTCCATCCGCAGGCTGCGGGCCGAACCCACCGTGGCCAACCACAAGAGCTGCGCGGCATGAAGCGGCACGCCACGCAACTGTCCGACTTCGTAGGCTGCCGCCATCGTGCGCAGCATCGAAAAGCTCGACCCGCCGCCGGTGTCGGTGGCCAGGCCAATCCGCTGCCCCTCGGCCATCAGTCCCGCCATGTCAAACAGACCCGACCCGATAAAGGTGTTCGAGGTCGGGCAATGCACCAGTGCGGCGCCGTGGTCGCGCAGTTGATCGCGCTCGCGCGGCTCCAGGTGGATCGCATGCCCATACAGGCCGCGCCCACCGAGCAGGCCAAACCTCTCATAGGTATCCAGATAATCGCGCGCGTCGGGGAAAAGGCCACGCACCCATTCGATCTCGTCGGTCTGCTCGCTCAGGTGCGTTTGCATCAGGCATTCGGGATGCTCGGCCCAAAGCGCGCCCATGGCATCCAGTTGTTCGGGGGTCGAGGTGGGCGAGAAGCGCGGCGTGATGGCGTATTCCAGCCGGTCTACCCCATGCCAGCGCTCCAGCAGCACCTTGGACTGGTCGTATGCGGTCTGCGCGGTGTCGCGCAGCCCCTCGGGCGCGTTGCGGTCCATACAGGTCTTGCCCGTCACCACCCGCTGGCCACGCGATTGCGCCGCTGAAAAGAACGCATCGACGCTTTCGGGGTGGATGGTGGCAAAGCTGCACATGGTCGTGGTGCCATGGGCGGCGGTCAGGTCCAGATAGCGGCCCGAAATGTCATCGGCATAGGCCCGGTCGGCAAAGCGCATTTCTTCGGGGAAGGTGTATGTATTTAGCCAATCGATCAGCCGCTTGCCCCAGCTCGCGATCATCGCGGTTTGCGGGTAATGCACATGGGCATCGACAAAGCCGGCCATGATCACCCTGTCGCCGTGATGGACAACATCAGCCTTGGGGTAGGCGACCTGTAACCGGGCGAGATCACCCACGGCCGCGATGTGCGACCCGGACACGGCGACAGCCTCGTGTACCTGCACGGCATCGCCGGGTTCGCCCTCGAAAGGAGTGCCGGTAAAGGACAGAACACGTCCCTTCAGGATGGTCTGGCTGGCCATTTTGTATCGCTCCCCGCGCTGTCTCTGTGTCGTCAAATTCCGGCAAACAGAATAGAGGCAGCATTGATTTCGGTAAATTGCGCTATTGTCATTGTTTTCTGGTAGCAGCTTCTTCTATTTTGCGGCCAATCCAGAAGGGAGCGGAACATGACCACAGGCAACACTCCCGTCGATCTTGAAACCACATCAGATGATGACGTCTATGAGCTGGACCGCAGGCAGGTCGCCGCGATCCTTTATGCCGTGGACGTCGAGGATCGCGAAAAGCTGACCGAGCTGATGGAGCCGCTGCACGCGGCTGACATCGCTGACCTGTTGGAGCAGGTCAACCCGTATGACCGGGCGCGGCTGATCCGGCTTTACGACCGCGAGTTCGACGGTGAAATTCTGTCCGAACTCGACGAATCCGTGCGCGAAGAGGTGATCTCCGTCCTGAGACCCGACGTGTTGGCCGAAGCTGTGCGGGAACTGGAAAGCGACGATGTGGTCGACCTGGTCGAAGACCTGGAGGAACCGCAGCAAGAGGCGATCCTGGACGCGCTGGAAGACGCTGACCGGATCGCGGTCGAGCAGGCACTGGCCTATCCGGAAAACTCTGCCGGTCGCCTGATGCAGCGCGAGGTCGTCATGGCCCCCGAGCATTGGACAGTGGGGCAGGCGATCGACTTCATGCGCGACAGCGATGATCTGCCAGAACAGTTCTATCATCTGATTTTGGTCGACCCGCGGTTGCATCCCGTCGGCTATGTGACGTTGGGCAAGCTCATGGGCACCAAACGCGAGATCCCCCTGACCGAGATTGCCGAAGAGGAATTTCAGACCATCCCTGTCGATCAGGACGAAGAGGATGTGGCCTATGCGTTCAACCAGTACCACCTGATCTCGGCCCCGGTGACTGATGACGATGGTCGATTGGTTGGTGTGATCACCATCGACGACGCCATGGCCGTGCTGGATGAAGAACACGAAGAAGATATCCTGCGCCTCGCCGGTGTGGCCGAAGAAAGCTCGTTGTCCGACAGCGTGGCCGATACCAGCAAGCGGCGTCTGCCGTGGTTGGGGGTGAACCTGTTTACCGCCATCTGCGCCTCGCTGGTGATTTCGCAATTCGAGGATTCGATTTCGCAGCTGGTGTCGCTGGCGATCCTGATGCCCATCGTGGCTTCGATGGGCGGCAACGCGGGCACCCAGTCGCTGACGGTGGCCGTGCGGGCGCTGGCCACGCGCGACCTGACCTCGTCCAACATGTGGCGGGTGATCCGGCGCGAGGTGATGGTGGGCGTGTTGAACGGACTGTGTTTTGCGCTGGTGCTGGGGACCATCGGGCTGATGTGGTTCGGTTCTCCGATGCTGGGGGTCGTGATCGGGTCTGCTTTGGTCGTGAACATGATCATCGCGGGCTTCGCAGGTACGGTAGTACCCATCGTGCTGGACAAGCTGGGCGTGGACCCGGCGCTGGCATCGGGGACCTTTGTAACGACCACGACGGACGTCATGGTGTTCTTCATCTTTTTGGGACTGGCGACGGCGGTGTTGTTATGAGCGATCTGGCTGCGATCAAGGCAGAGGCACGAAAAGCGGGCTTTGCCCGGCGCAAGGCGGCGTTTGATGCACGTCTGCCGGGGGCGGCCGGGCGGTTGTCCGAGGTGCTGGCAGGCCACCGCGGTGTGGCCCTATCAGGTTATATGCCGATCCGGACCGAGATTGACCCGCTGGCAGCCATGGCCGAAGCGTCGGCCTATGGTCCCGTTGGCGTGCCGGTGATCCAGGGTGAAGGGCAGGCGCTCAAGTTCTCGCGCTGGACGCCCGAAGGCGCTTTGCGCGATGGCCCCTTTGGGGCCAAAGTGCCGGAGGTTGACGACTATTTCGACCCTGAAATCCTGATCGTGCCGCTGGTGGCCTTTGATGCAAACGGCGGGCGGCTGGGCTATGGCGGTGGCTTTTATGACCGGACGCTGAAAGGGTTGCGCGCCAAGCGCCCGACGCTGGCCATTGGCTTTGCCTTTGATGCGCAAGAGGCGGGGGACTTGCCGCTGGAACCGACCGATCAGCCGCTCAACATGCTGATCACCGAAAGTCGGGTTCTGACGTTTTAGGTCAGTCCTTGAAATGCGCCCGGATGTAATCCCAGGCATCGACTTTCGACCCGTCTGCCAGAATGCAGATGCCAACGGCATTTCCGCTTTCGTCCTTGCTCAGCTGATAGGTGCCGCCGTTTTCGATGCAAAAGGTGGCGGCAGGGTTGGCGAGGGTTGTCTTGGTCTCGCTGGCGAAGGCCGTCGTCGCGGCGGCAAGAACAATCGAAGTCGTCAGTACAGATTTCATGTGATCACCTTAAGGTCCGAATATCGCTGAAAAGATTGCATCGCGGGACTATGTTTTCAACCGGCATCGAAACGGGGAAAATTCGCCGCATGAGCGCACAGCGGTGTGTTTGATCTTGTTCGGACCGGCAGGGCAGCCTAGGACACGGGTCATGAGATGCTTGTTTCTAGGTGATGTGATGGGTCGCGCCGGGCGCGCGGCGGTTCGGGACAACCTGCCTCGTCTGCGCGACGAATGGCGGTTGGATTTTGTCGTGGTCAATGGCGAGAACGCCTCGAACGGAATGGGGTTGAGCGGGGATCACGCCAAGATCCTGCTGGATGCCGGGGCTGATTGTGTCACGCTGGGGGACCATGCGTTTGACCAGAAGGACATGTTGCAGTTCATCGAAAAGGAACCGCGTATCCTCCGCCCGCTGAATTTCGCCAAGGGCGCGCCGGGCAAGGGTTATCGCCTGTTTGACGCGCCGGGCGGCCGCAAGGTTCTGGTGCTGCAGGTGCTGGGGCAAGTGTTTATGAAACGCGCCTTTGATGACCCATTTTCCGCCGTGGAAAGGGTGTTGAAATCGCATCCGCGCGGCGGGATTGCAGACGCCATCATCGTGGATGTGCATTGCGAGGCGACGTCCGAGAAGATGGCGATGGGGCATTTCTGCGACGGCAAGGCAAGCCTTGTCGTTGGGACGCACACCCATGTTCCGACCGCGGACGCGATGGTGATGCCCGGCGGCACAGGCTATCTGAGCGACGCGGGCATGTGTGGCGACTACAATTCCGTGATTGGCATGGACAAGATGGAGCCGCTGCGCCGCTTCATTACCGGCATGCCCAAGGCGCGGTTCACGCCCGCGACGGAAGAGGCGACGCTGTCGGGCGTCTTCGTGGACACCGATGACCGGACCGGACAGGCCAGGACGATCAGTATGGTGCGTGTGGGGGGGCGTTTGCAGCAGGCGGGCCCGGATCTCTGATCCTACCGGATTTTCCACGTTCTGCCCGGATTTAGCACAAACGTTCTAAAACGATTGACCATTCCGGGGTGCGCGCAAACGCAGACTTGCCCGGACCCCGGCAATCGGGGAAAGTGGCCTTCGGTCTTTTTCTATCCAAGGCATCAAGGGACACATGCAGCTTTTCCAGCTTTCCGACACCGGGTCCGCCATCCTGTCGCTGATCATCGTTGGCGTGATGTTCGTGCTGTTTCTGCGCGAGGTGTTCCCGACCGAAGTTGTCGCCATCGCCGGTGTGTCGCTGATGCTGGTGACAGGTGTACTGCCATATGACGTGGCCTTGCCGGTGCTGGCCAACCCCGCGCCGTGGACCATCGCGGCAATGTTCATCATCATGGGAGCACTGGTGCGGACAGGGGCACTGGATGCGTTCACATCCATCGCGCGCAAACAGACCGAGGTGAACCCGAGGTTTGCCATCGCGCTGCTGATGGCCTTTGTGGTGATCGCCTCGGCTTTTGTGTCCAACACACCCGTCGTCGTCGTGATGATTCCGGTCTTTGTGCAGATCGCGCGGTCTCTGGACATGCCTGCCTCGAAACTGCTGATTCCACTGAGTTATGCGGCGATCATGGGCGGTACGCTGACCCTGATCGGGACCTCGACCAACCTGCTGGTTGACGGTGTGGCGCGGGCGCAAGGCATGGCGGCTTTTACGATCTTTGAGGTGACGCCGCTTGGGGTGGCTGTGGTGATCTACGGCATGGTGTATCTGCGGTTTGTTGCACCGCGGCTGCTGCCGGAACGCGATAGCATGGCGACATTGCTGTCTGACAAATCCAAGATGAAGTTCTTTACCGAGGCCGTGATCCCCCCCGACAGCAACCTGATCGGGCGTGAGGTGACGGGCGTGCAGCTGTTCAAGCGTCCCGGCGTGCGGCTGATCGACGTGATCCGGGGCGATAGCTCGCTGCGGCGCAACCTCAAGGGGGTCGAGCTGCAGGTGGGCGACCGGGTGGTTTTGCGCACCCGGATGACCGAACTTTTGGGCTTGCAGCGCAACAAGGAGCTCAAGCGGGTCGATCAGGTTTCCGCTGTTGAGACCTCGACCGTTGAGGTGCTGATCACGCCGGGTTGCAAGATGGTGGGCCGGTCGCTGGGAAACCTGCGTCTGCGGCGACGGTACGGGGTCTATGTGCTGGCGGTGCATCGGCGCAACCAGAACATCGGGCGGCAGCTGGACGAGCTGGTGGTGCGGGTGGGCGACACGTTGCTGCTTGAGGGCGCGCCGGCAGACATTCAGCGCTTGGCCGTGGACATGGATATGGTCGATGTCTCGCAACCTTCGGACCGTGCCTATCGCCGCAGCCATGCACCGATCGCCGTGGCCTCTTTGATCGGCATCGTGGCACTGGCGGCCCTTGGGGTGGCGCCAATTCTGATGTTGTCGATCCTGGCGGTCGCTTTGGTTCTGGTCACACGCTGCATTGACGCGGACGAGGCGTTTTCCTTTGTCGATGGACGCTTGCTGGCGTTGATCTTTTCCATGCTGGCCATCGGGGCGGCGCTGCAAAGTTCAGGTGCGGTCAGCCTGATCGTCGAGGCGATCGCCCCCTATCTGGGACAGGTGCCGCCGTTCATGGTGATCTGGGCGATCTACCTGCTGACCTCGGTCCTGACCGAATTGGTGTCCAACAACGCGGTGGCCGTGGTGGTGACACCCATTGCCATTGGCCTGGCGCAGACAATGGGGATTGATCCGCGTCCGCTGGTGATTGCTGTGATGGTCGCTGCGTCGGCCTCTTTTGCGACGCCTATCGGATATCAGACCAACATGCTGGTTTATGGGCCGGGCGGATACCGCTTTACCGATTTCATGAAGGTGGGCATCCCGCTGAACCTGACGGTGGGGCTTTTGGCTTCGGCGCTGATTCCGCTGATCTGGCCGTTGTAAGGCGCGCAGGGAACGGTGTGTCTCCGCGCATTCCCCATGGCTTGACTTGAAACGTCCTTTCGCGCTCCGATCTGAGTATTGATGAATGAATTCGGATGGAATGTGATGATGGCAGGTAAGTTTTTTGCAAGCGCGGCGCTGTGCGCTGCAATCGGGACAAGCGCCATGGCGGGAACAGTCAGCGGATCGGCGACCTACCGCGAACGCATTGCGCTGCCACCCGGAGCGGTGCTGGATGTGCAATTGGTTGACATCTCGCGTCAGGATGTGGCGGCCACGGTTGTATCCAGCAAGCGGTATGCCATGAGCGGCGTGCCGACATCGTTCTCGCTGGAGTTTGATGATGGGGTGATCAACGAGGCGATGAGCTATGCCGTGCAGGCCTCTGTCTACGTCGGCGACACGCTCCTGTTTACCAATGACACGGTTCACCCGGTACTGACACGCGGAGCAGGTGACACGGCCGACATTGTCATGATCAGGGTTCAACGTGATTTTGAAACCGGGCTGGAAAATTCCCACTGGCGCGTGACACAGCTGTCCGGCAAGGCTGTTGTTGGCGACAAGGTCCCCGAGATCAAGTTTGCGCAAGGCGGCGCGTTTGGCGCCCAGGGGGGCTGCAACAGCTATCGTGGAGAGGCCAAGCTGTCAGACGGCAAGATCGCCTTTCCCGACAATATGGCCGGAACCTTGATGGCTTGTCCGCCGCCATTGGACAAGCTGGAGAAGGATTTCCTGAACGCCATGGGGCAAGTCACCGGTTATGTCCGCACTGGCGAGGTCCTGGCATTGACCAATGATGCAGGCGTCGCAGTCTTGCGTCTGATGCTTGTGCCTTAACGGCTTTACCCGGCAGGAAAAACGCGGCTAGTCTCGGTCTGGAACACAGGAGAGTACATGACCGGCCGGGACTTTCGCATAGCGGTGATGATCGTGGCAGCCGTTGTTTTTGTCGGCTGGGCGATTGGCTATGGCATTGGTGTGCTGACCAGGCCGGCCATTGTTGTCGAACCTGCACCGCCCTCGCAGCCGCTAAAGTCTGAACACCGCAAGCGCCCCACAAAGATCACCACCGCGACAGGCGAACATTTGCCGGGCTACAGCGATGTCTACGTCAATGACTACGTCGATCTGCTGTCAGACGAGGCCGAGCAGCGGATCCGGGCCAAGTTCATCGAACTTTATGACCGCACCGGGGTCGAGATGACCCTGCTTACCATTCAGGACATGGGGTTTTATGGCTACACCGGCGACATCCGGTCCTTTGCCACGGCCACATTCAATGAATGGGGCGTGGGAGACGCCACGCGCAACGATGGCGTGTTGATCCTGATTTCGCGCTATGACCGCGAGATGTGGATCGCGCTTGGCGATGGCTATGACAGCGGTTGGGACGCGCGGATGCAGCGGGTTGTCGATAACGGGTTCTTGCCGTGGTTCCGGGCCGATCAGTATGAGGTGGGGCTTGAAAAGGGTGCGGATGAGACCGTGCGAGAGATCTCCGGCGTCTATCCGGGGCAAATGGACGCGACCGCGTTCGAACAGGGGGTTACGTGGCTGTGGCGCAAGATCCAGGCCATCGGTCATGGTCTGTTGGCGCTGGTGATTGTGCCGCTGGGTGGCTTCGCCTGGTGGCTGCGGAAATACCTGCGCAACCGCCCGCGGCCCTGCGAGCAATGCAAGACGTTGATGGAGCGTGCAGGCGAAGAGGCCGAGGATGCCCATCTGGATGGTGGTCAGCAGCTTGAGGAATATCTGAAATCCGTTGATTATGATGTCTGGCACTGCCGGTCCTGCGGGCACATGGACATCACCCGCTATCGCAGCTGGTTCTCGGGTTATGGAGCCTGTCCACAGTGCAACTATCGGACCCTGTCAACCACCAGCACCGTGCTGAGCGCCGCGACCAAGTCGAGCACTGGCCGCAAGCGGGTGGATTATGATTGCAAACACTGCGGCCACCACGACAGTGAAATCCGCACCATCCCGAAATTGTCCGACAGGTCCAGTTCGGGCGGCTCAAGCCGGTCGAGCTTTGGAGGCGGCTCTTCCTCAGGCGGCGGGGCCGGAGGGAGCTGGTAAGCTCACGCGATGGCGCGGGAGCGGCCTGCGTTGCGACCAGAGAAGATGCAGCCACCCAGGAATGTTCCCTCCAATGCGTTGTAGCCGTGATATCCGCCACCGCCAAAACCCGCGACCTCGCCCGCCGCAAAGAGGCCCGGAACGACCTGGCCATCTGCCCCCAGCATCTGACTGTCGAGGTTGGTTTGCAGCCCGCCCAGGGTCTTGCGGGTCAGGATGTGCAGCTTGACCGCGATCAGGGGGCCGTTTGAGGGATCAAGGAACTTGTGCGGCTTGGCGGTGCGGATCAGCCGGTCGCCGCGATAGTTGCGCGCCGCATGAATGGCCATGATCTGCGCATCCTTGGAAAAGGGGTTGTCCATCTGCGCGTCGCGCGCCTCGATCTGGGTGCGCAGGTGATCCTCGTCGATCAGATCACCACCCATCTGGTTCATACCGCGCACCAGATCGCCCAGAGTGTTGGCAACCACAAAGTCCTCGCCCTTTTCCTTGAAGGCTTCCACCGGGCCGGTGGCTTTCTTTCCCGACAGGATGCGTTGGCGGATGACCTCGGACCATTTGGCCGAGGTGAAGTCGGGGTTCTGTTCAGAGCCGGATAGCGCGAACTCTTTCTTGATCACCTTCTGGGTCAGGACGAACCAACTGTATTCATAGCCCGTCTTTAGGATCTCTTTGAGCGTGGTCAGCGTGTCGAAACCGGGCAGGCAGGGCGGCTCCAGCCGGTTGCCGGTGGCGTCAAACCACATCGAACTTGGCCCCGGCAGGATGCGGATGCCGTGGCTGGGCCAGATCGGATCCCAGTTTTTGACACCTTCGGTATAGTGCCACATCCGGTCGCCATTGATCACATGGCCGCCGGCCTTTTCGCTGATCGCGATCATGCGGCCATCGACATGGAACGGCACGCCTGCGACCATTTCCTGCGGTGGCTCTCCCAGACGATCACGCGGCCATGACTTGCGCACCAGTTCGAAATTGCCACCGATGCCGCCCGATGTGACGATGACCGCGGGGGCGTAGACCTCGAACTCTCCGACCTCATCGCGGTTGGTTTTCTGGCCGCGATCGGCACCATCATCTGACAGCACCTCGCCTGAGACGCCGGTTGCCGTGCCGTTCTGCATGATGATGTGGCTGGCTTGATGACGGAACCGCATGTCGATCAGCCCGGCGGCCGAGTGTTCACGCACGCGGCGCACGAATTGTTCGATCACGCCCGGCCCGGTGCCCCAGGTGATATGGAACCGTGGGACCGAGTTTCCATGACCATTGGCATAAGAACCACCACGCTCGGCCCAGCCCACGACCGGGAACCAGCGCAGCCCCATCTCGTGCAGCCAGGGGCGCATTTCACCGGCGGCGAATTCGACATAGGCTTCGGCCCATTTGCGGGGCCAGTCGTCTTCGGGGCGGTCAAACTGGGCGCTGCCCATCCAGTCGCGCAGGGCCAGATCGGCACTGTCACGGATGCCCATGCGGCGCTGTTCGGGCGTGTCGACCATGAACAGGCCACCCAGCGACCAGAACGCTTGCCCGCCCAGAAACTGCTCTGGCTCCTGATCCAGCAAAATGACCTTTTTGCCCCGGTCGCCCAGTTCGGCAGCAGCGGCCAGCCCGGCCAGCCCCCCGCCCACGATGATTGCATCTGCGGTGTTGGTGGTCATGGATCAGGCTCCTTTTAGCGGCTGCGAAACCATGCGATGAACGGAAGGGAGACAAAATACATCGTGATCCCGTAGACGGCGGCTGGCAGGGCCAGCGGGCTGAGCCCGGTGGTGGTGGCCGTGATCAGCGCGGCCAGCGTGATTCCAAGGGCCGAGTTCTGGATGCCCGTTTCAATCGCGATGGTTTTGGTTTCGGTCCAGCCAAGGCCTGCAAGGCGCGACAACCCCAGGCCGATCAGCAGCAGGATCACGTTGAGCGAGATCAGACCGGTGCCCATGATGCCCAGATTGTCGATGAACAGCTGCCAGTTTCCGGCCAGTGCCGCGATTACAATCAGCACAAAGAGCACGGTAGCGAGTTTCGACAGTGGCCCGTCGATCGCCAGAGCGGCGCCGCGAAAATAATGCCGCACGGTGACGCCGATGGCGACAGGCAGGGTGGTGATCAGGAACATGGCAATTGCCAGGCCGCTGATTGAAACTTCAGGCGCGGCCTCGCCCATGAAATGGTTTACCGACCAGGCCGCCAGGATCGGTACAGTCAGGATCGACAACAGGCTGATCACCGCTGTCAGAGTGACCGACAGAGCCACGTCGCCCCTGGACAGTTTGGCCAGGATGTTGCTGGTTACGCCGCCGGGGCAGAAACTGAGCAGCATGAAACCCACCGCGATCTCTGGTGGAAAGGCAAATATCGTGACCAGTGCGAATGTCACGATCGGCAGCAGTACAACCTGACTGATGGCCCCGATCGCAAAGGGATACCCACGCGTCAGCACCCGCCTGAAATCTGCCGCTTCCAGCCCGACGCCCAGCGACAGCATGATGATCGCCAGAGACAGCGGCAGACCTACGTTGATCAGAATATCCAAAACCACCCCTCCCAAAGTCGTTTCGGCCAGCCTAAGCGGGCGACAACACTTTGGGCAATGGGGGATGCCGTTAGGTTATCCGTAGCGTTGCACGAAACGTTTCAGGATCTTGCCAGGTTCGGTCACGTCCGCGCTGTGGCAGGCGGCGATCAGGGTCTCGGCATCCCCGGGCGGGAAATATCCGTGGTTGCGGTAGATGTTGATACGTTGTTCAAAATCGGCTGCGTCGGCCTCGGGGTGAAACTGCGTGGCATAGACGTTCTGTCCCCAGCGCACCATCTGGATCGGGCAGGGGGCCGAAGCGACCAGATGCACGCAGCCCTCAGGCAGGCTCTGTACCGCTTCCTTGTGGCCGACAAATGCGTCAAAGACAGGCTTGAGCCCGGCAGTCAGCGGGTCGGCCTCGCCGTCGGGCGTCAAGGTGCAGAGCGACGGTCCAACAGGCTCGCCGTATTGCGCCTTGGAGACATCGCCGTTCAGGTGAGTGGCCAGAATGCCCAAGCCGTAACAGCACCCCATGAACGGGTGATCCAACGCGGTAATTTGCGGCATCAGCGACAGCGCCGCTGCCTCGACCCGTGTGTCCAGTTCGGATTTGGTGGCCGGATCATCACTGACGCAGCCGGGACCGCCACCAACAATGACACCGGAAAAGTCGGTGACATTCAGGTCCGCAGGCAGGTCCTGGCAATCCAGGCGCACGCGGACGGCGCGCTCGGGCGACAGGTTGGTCTGCTTGAGAATTGAGGCGAATTCGGCATCTGACGCGTCGGTTTCCGGGCGAAGCTGCAGGATCAGGAACGGTTTCATTTGATTGACATATCCGGGACACGAGAGATTTGAAACGGAAACGGGGACAGGGATTTTCCAAATCCCTGAGAAAAAGCCTTTTCAAAGGCTTTTGCCAAGAATTTTTGAAAATTCTTGCCCCGTCACATTGGCCAGAATACCAGGATTGCGGGGATGGACACAGCGATAATCAGCACCTCGAGCGGTAGACCCATACGCCAATAGTCGCCAAAGCGATAGCCGCCGGGACCCAGGATCAACGTGTTGTTCTTGTGCCCGATGGGGGTGAGGAAAGCAGCCGAGGCTGCCACCGCCACGGCCATCAGGAAGGGATCTGGCGAAACGCCCAGAGTGGTGGCCATCTGGATGCCCACCGGGGCGGCCACGATGGTTGTCGCAGTGTTGTTCAGAACATCCGACAGCGTCATTGTCACGACCATCAGCACCGTCAGGATTGCCCAAGCGGGCAGTCCATTTGTCAGCGAGATCAAGCTGCCCGCTATCAACTCGGTGCCGCCCGAGCTTTCGAGAGCGGCACCCAGAGGGATCATCGACCCCAGCAATACCACGACGGGCCATTCGATATGGTCATAGATTTCGGCAATAGGCAGGATCTTGGTCAGCACATAGCTTACCACGACCAACCCAAGAGCAACGGGTAGATAGAGCAATCCGACAGAAGCCGCCAGCACCGCGCCTGCAAAGAGCCCGGAGGCCAGCCAGACCTTTTCGTTGGCCGTGACGCTCAACCCGCGTTCGGCCAGTGGCAGGCAACTTAGCCATTCGGTCACGTCCGGCCCTCGGTCACGGGGCACCATCAAAAGCAGGATGTCGCCTGCCAGAACTTCGGTTTTGCGGACCTGTTTGGTGATCCGCTTGCCTTGACGCGAGATTCCCATCAACACGGTGCTTTGGCGCCAGGCCAGGCCGATGGATTGTGACGTCTTGCCGGTGATCCGGCTGTGCTCGGTTGCCACCACTTCGATCACTTCCAGGCCATCTCCGGCTGCCTTCAGCACTTCCTGTCGGCGGCTGTCCGAGAAATCCAGGGTCAAGGCAGTTCGAAACTCGTCCAGCGCTTCGGGGGCGGCTTCCAGAACCAGTGCATCCCCGGCCCGCAGAATGGCGTTGGCGGCGCGGCCATAGCGGCGCTTGCTGTCGCGGATCAGACCAAGGATGGCAACGTCGGTTTTTTCGGCTGCTTCGTCCAGTTCGGCCAATCGCTTGCCAATGTGAGGGCTTTCCTCCGGCACGGTAAGCTCGGCGATGTATTGCGCCAGTGCTTCGGTGTGTTCCTGATCATCGCCGTGGTTCGGAATCAGCCGCCAGCCGATCAGAGCGACAAAGATCAACCCCGCAATTGCAGCAATCCCGCCGACCGGGGCAAAGTCGAACATGGCAAAGGGCTCACCTACGGCCTCTTGCCGGATCGAGGCGATGATGATGTTTGGGGGCGTGCCGATCAGTGTGGCCATGCCGCCCAGGATGGTCGCAAAGCTGAGCGGCATCAGGCTGAGCCCGGGCACGCGGCCTGCCTTGCGCGCGGTCTGCATGTCCACAGGCATGAGCAGAGCCAAAGCTGCGACGTTGTTCATGAAGGCCGACAGAACCGCGCCGATCCCGCCCATCAGAGCGATGTGGGCGCCCAATCCGCGCGACGCATCGACCAGAGTTCGGGTGATCAGAAAGACCGCACCGGATCGGACCAGGCCGGCCGAGACGACAAGAACCAGCGCCACAACGATGGTGGCAGGGTGGCCAAATCCGGAAAAAGCATCCGCAACCGGAACAACCCCCAGCACAACGCCCAGCATCAGCGCCGTAAAAGCCACCAGATCATACCTGAACCGGCCCCATAGAAGGAATGCAAACACCAAGCCAAATAGCGAAAACAAAATGATCTGATCTGTCGTCATGTGCGCACCCTAGCCGGTTCAACCCAAAGGGGCGACGGGGAAATCGCACGGTGTCTGGTCAGGAACTTGTGACGCAGGGTCGTATGCCATGAAACTTGTCAGAGTGACAAGAATCACATTATCGCGTAAATTGTCTCCCTGACAAGAAACAGAGAAGGCGACGCATATGGCACGTCCCAAGATGGTAACAGAACGCAAAGCCCAGATACTGGATGCTCTGGAACAAATTGTTCTGCGTGATGGCCTGGCCAAGCTGACTCTGGCCAAAGTCGCCAAAGAGGCCGGGCTGCCGCGTTCGCTTCTGCGGTACTTTGCGGGCAACAAGATCGACCTGATTCTGCTGCTCTTTGATCGGATGATCGAACGGGGCGAGGCCAAGCTGGAACAGCTTGAACAAGTCGAGCAGGGGAGCCTGAATGCCCCACAGCTGGTTGATCTGGTGCTGGATGACTTGTTGGGGGATGAGAATTTGAGCCTGATGGTGGATGAGCTTTGGCCATATGCCGCGCTGGACGATCGCATTCAGGAGCGACTTCGTGGGCTCTATCAGCGTCTGTGCCAGGAGTTGTCCACCCAAATGGCCGCAGATGGCATCGGCCGCAACGAGCAGGACCGCGTGCGCCGCGCCTATGGCATCGTTTCGATGGGATTCGGCGCCGCCTTTTTTGCCGACATCGGCTTTATGCCATCGGACCCGGATGCGCTGCGCATGGCGGCGCATCAATTGCTTCTGTCCGACGGGCCTGACTGAACAAACGGAGGAAACCTACATGAAATGGATCAAACGCGGGGCCGTCGCCACAATGGCGCTGGCCCTGATCGGCGGAGCTGTGTTTTGGGACAAGATACAGGATGTGCGCGCCCTGATGGCCTATTCGGCTGTTTTTGAGGCTGAAAACATCGACGAAAATTTTCGCACGCTCTATGAAACCTACCCCTCGATCACCATCGAACGGGCGGGAGCCGTAGCCGAGTTTGAGGTGCAGGAGCAGGTTGATATCTTGCCCGCAACCTTCGCCTACGATGGGCAGGACTTGTCCACCCAAGAGCTGTTCGACGCCTTCCACTGGACCGGCTTGGCGGTGCTCAAGGATGGCAAGCTGATTCACGAGGCCTATGCTCGTGGCAACAGCGCTGAAACCAACCACATCGAAATGTCGGTGACAAAGTCGCTGACCTCGATCCTTGTTGGCGTGGCTCATGATGCGGGGGATCTGGATCTGGACGCGCAGGTGATCGATTTCATCCCCGAGTTGAAAGACACCGGATATGACGGTGTGACTGTGCAACAGGTGCTCGATATGACCTCGGGCATTCGGTATGTCGAAGATTACGATGACCTGAATTCAGACATTGTGCAGACGGTGGTTGCGACCCTGCGCGGCTCTCTGGATGACTTCGCGACCACCATCGTGCGCCAACGTGAGCCGGGGACGTTCAATCAATACGCCAGCATCGAAACGCAAGTTCTGGCCTGGGTGCTGCGCCGGGCGACTGGGCGGGCGTATGCCGAATACTTCCACGACAAGCTGTGGGCCAAGATCGGGGCCGAAGCGGATGTACAGATGCTGGTGGACAAGATGGGTGAGCCGGTGGCCTTTGGCGGAGCAAACCTGCGGCTGCGTGATCTGGCGCGAGTGGGGCAGATGGTGTTGAACGGTGGTGTGTCGATGACCGGTGAACGGGTGGTATCGGCCGTTTGGCTGCGGCAGTCCACCACCACGGACACGCCGCAATCGAAACCGGGTGATCACGACAATTCGGACTACCCCCTGGGATACAAGAACCAGTGGTGGATTCCGGTTGACCGGGATGGCGGGGATTTCACGGCCATCGGAATTTATGGACAGTTCCTGTACATCAACCCGGCTCGGGGCGTGGTGATCGCGATGAACTCGGCCTATCCGGATTACAACGAAAAGCCCGAAACCGAGTTGCAGATGGTGTCGGCCTTGCAGGCAATTGCCAAACATGTGAGCCCCGACAACTGATCTGCGCGTTATTCAGGGGGCGGATGCTTGAACACGGCCCCCTGCTTGTTTTATAGAGGCCTGCGAAACCAAATTCTTGCAGGAGCACCACATGGCCGGCCACTCAAAATGGGCAAACATTCAGCACCGCAAGGGCCGTCAGGATGCCTTGCGATCCAAGCTGTTTTCCAAGCTGTCCAAAGAGATCACCGTGGCCGCCAAAATGGGCGATCCCGATCCCGAAAAAAACCCGCGTCTGCGACTGGCCGTGAAAGAGGCCAAATCGCAGTCCGTGCCCAAGGATGTGATCGACCGCGCGATCAAGAAATCGCAGGCGGGCGAGGGTGATGAATACGAAGAAATCCGGTATGAGGGCTATGGCCCCAGCGGCGTTGCCGTGATCGTCGAGGCGATGACAGACAATCGCAACCGCACCGCATCAACCGTGCGCTCGACGTTTTCCTAGCACGGCGGCAACCTGGGCGAGACGGGATCGGTGTCCTTCATGTTCGACCGCAAGGGCGAGGTTGTCTACAACGCTGACGCAGGTGACGCGGACACCGTGTTTGAAGCAGCCATTGAGGCCGGTGCAGAAGACTGCGAAAGCTCGGACGATGGTCACATCATCTATTGTGCGGACACCGACCTGAACGATGTGTCGAACGCGCTCGAAAACGCGCTTGGCGAGTCGGAATCGACCAAGCTGGTTTGGAAACCCACCACCACCACCGAACTTGACCTGGAAGGCATGCAAAAGCTGATGAGGCTTATTGATGCCCTGGAAGACGATGATGACATTCAGCGCGTCACCGCCAACTTTGAAGCCTCGGACGAGGTGATGGAGCAGCTGTAAATCTCTTTGCAGATGCTGACTTGGCGCTCATCGCGACCCGATCGCGATGAGCGTTTTCTTTTTGGGGCGGATGTTTTGACCTAGCGACGTGCCGCAACCTCTTCCCAGGCTTTCAGCAGAGTGGCCCGTCGACCGGGATATTTGTCTCCTAGAACTTTCAACTTCTGCACGCGGTCGGTTTTGAAATGCCGGTAGCCTTGCTTGGTCTCGCACCAAGCGACCAAATACCGTGTACGGTCCAGATAGGCGATGAGCAGTGGCCAGACGAAGCGGTCGGTCACTTGACCGTCGCGATCTGCATAGATCACTTGCAGCCTGTAACGCTCGCGAATGGCGCGTCGGAGCAGGGCGCTGTCGAAACGTTCCTTGACGTTTGCGCGGGTTTGGATCGGCTTTGAGCTGGAATCCAGCACAACGGGGCGCAACTCTGCGGGAATTGCCTCGGACAGTTTTGCCACCAGATCGCGGGCGGCGCGGGACAGGGAGGGGTCGGCCTCGGATGCGACCCAGGCGGCACCTAGGGCTGCGGCCTCAAGCTCATCCGCGGTGAGCATCAGAGGCGGCATGTCGTATCCATCGTCCAGGATATAGCCGACGCCTGCCTCGCCCGTGATCGGAATGCGTTGTGCATGCAGTTCCGCCATATCGCGATAAAGGGTGCTGAGGGAGATTTCCAGTTCCTCGGCAAGTTCGCGACCCGTGATCGGTGATCGTGTGGACCGCAGGATCTGGATGATCTGGAAAAGCCGTTCCGTGCGACGCATTCTTGTACCCTCCTCTCACACTACTGTCACAACGGTGAGAGCAGGACAATTCTAGGAGAGGATCAAACACAGGATATCGCGCATTTAGCGCCCCACCTACGGAGCCACTTTGATGATCCATTTCGAACGCAGCCTGACCATCGATGCCGCCCCGGATGAGGTCTGGGACATTCTGGGACGCATCATGCACATTGACGTTTTTGCGCCAGAGATCGTGTCGGTGGATGCGCTGACCAGCGGCGCGGACGGCGTCGGTTCGAAACGCCGGAACACATTCAAGAACGGCACCTCGCTGGTCGAGGAGGTCACGGATTGGTCGCCGGGGCAGGGTTATACCGTCAAACTGTCGGACATGGCGGCCA
>FYBJ01000178.1_pt1 | contig 28514 bp, 25 predicted proteins | sample 1134611 | NCBI WGS metagenome assembly FYBJ01 (sample SAMEA104116008, study PRJEB20421) | marine metagenome | isolation source: marine
TGCCGGGCCATTGTTTCAACCAGCCGCTGCGCCTGCTCGGCAAAATCCGGGCGCTTACCGTAGAGCTTTTCAAAGAGCGAATGAATCGCGTAGAAATTGGCGCCGAGACGGGTGTAAAAATAGCGTAAATCGACCCGGGCAAATTCCGGCTCGATCTGATTCAAAATAGCGTTTAATAAAGAATGCGATTGTTGTTCATACATAAGCAGTCAGAGCATTATCCTGTAAATGGCTGATAAAACGCGGCATCATCGGTAAAAGCGCCTTGCAAGCCAACCACGGCAGCGGCAAAAGCCTGCGCTTTGGGCAGAATCTGCGTCACCGGCCAGCCCTGTAATAAACCGTGCAAATACATCGCTGAAAACGCATCGCCAGCGCCGACACAATCTTTAACCTGCTCAGCTTTAGCGGGCGGGAATTCAAATAATTCACCGTCGTTACAGCGAACTATCGCGCCTTGTTCGCCACGGGTGATAATCAGTTGTTCCAGCTGAAAATGGCTTTGCATACGCACCATATCCTGCTGTAAATCTGCTGAATTAAAACCGATTTCAGCTAACTCGTCGGCATTTAATTTGACCCAGCGCGCGCGTTCCATCCAGCTGAACAACGTCTCTTTATCCCACCACGGACTGCGTAAATTGACATCAACAAATACTGAAATTGAGGGTGTTTGGGTTAAGTGCGACAACACTTCACGATTTTGCCGGTGACGCAGCGCCAAACTGCCGTGATAAACAATGGCATCATTGCGCAGAGTCGGCAGCACAGATTTATCCATAAAATCGTAGGCAACGTTATCGCTGATTTGATAATCCGGTTCACTGCCTTTTAAAGTCACTTGAACAGTGCCCGTTGGCCGTGTCAGATCAGTTTGCAGCCCGCTTAGCGTCATACCCCAATTTTGCATAGCTGAAGTAATTTGCCGACCCAAATCGTCGTCACCTACCCGGGAGATAAATAATGGCGCATCACCAAACGCTTGCAAATGCCAGGCGACATTAAATGGCGCACCACCCAGTTTCTGCTCCCCGGCAAAACAATCAAACAAGGCTTCGCCAAATACCGCCAGTCTGGCTGACTCAGTCATAAAAAGTCTCCGTTTGCAGCGCCTCACGAAATGCCGGCGCAAAATGCCAAATCCCCTGCAAGACACCGGCACTGTAATTGCCATTCATACCCAGCGGCCCGTCATCGCGGGCAATAAAAAGCTGATTTAATTGATCGTTGTCACTGGCAAGCTGATACGCCAGCGATTTGATTTCTGCACTGGCATTATTCACCAGAATCGATTGCACATTGCTGGCCAGCACCGGCATATCGTTACCGCTGTCGCCGGCAAAAATCACTTCATCATGCTGATAGCCCAGCTGATTTTGTAAAAACTCAATAGCATGCAGTTTGGTCGCATGTTTCGGTAATACATCAATCAGGCCGATATTGGTGAGTTCATCAATACTCCACATTACCGAAGCATTAATGCCCTCATTTTGCAGCCGTTGCTGCATTTCATTAATAACCGGTGTTTTATCCTGATACAGCGGCAGGTAATAGCTCAGTTTATGGGTGTTTTGTTTACTCAATTCCTGTAATTTCAGTCCCTTAATGCCTTTGAGGATTTGTTTCAGTTCCTGATGACTGCGCGCCTGCCAGTCTTTATCAATTTCGCTTTTCCAGCTGCTTAGCTCCTGCCAGCCCTGATTTTGCTGATAAATTTTGGTACCGACATCCGAAATCACATAGTCAGGCTGCGGTAGCTGATAACTGCGAATGGCTTTTTCCACCAACTGCCGATGCCGGCCGGTGACATAAACCAGCACCACATTATCCTGCGCACAAAAGGCCCTGAAACGGCGCCGTGCCTGAGGATGTTCCGGCTGCATGCCATTGGGGATCACGGTGCGATCCATATCCGTACATAACAATAAACGTTCGCTCATGCGTCGTTGTTGTCCTGAGAGTTTTTGTCAAAAAAGTGATAAAACGCCAACGCTTCTAAAATACCTTCAGCAAACGCGGCTTTAGCAAAATAAATATGTGAGGTGTCTTCCAGCTGTGACAGCTCTTCATGATGCCGGTTAGCCACCACGGCAGCCAGCGTATTACCGCGCATCATATCTTCATCAGCGCCACTGCCACCGGCAACAAAAATCCGTTCCAGCGGCAGCTGCCAGCGATCTGCGACATAACGCAGTGCCATACCCTTTGAAGCCCGCAGCGGCAAAATATCCAGAAACTGGCCAAACGCCAGCTGGGCATGCACTGATTGTTCTTCACGGTGCAGCAGACGTTTAATATCATCAAGATCGGTTTGCTGCGGATCAATGTAATAACTAAGTTTAAACTGGCTTTGTTCTTCTTTGGGCTGACGACTGAGGCCCGGTAAATCATCCAGCAAATCGCGCACTTTATGCGGCTGCCATAAATGATCGATATGTTTGGCCCAGGCCGTATCAGGCGTCAGTTTTGGTGCGTAATAAATTTCACTGCCGGAGCTGGTGATCAAAATATCAGGTTCGGGAATACCATGCTTTTTCATCAGCTTCAGCGCCTGATCCAGCCGCCGGCCGGTGGCGATAACAAATTTGGTGGTTTTGCGATGGTGCCGCATCAGGGCCAGCAACTCTTTCAGCGAGTTTTCATCGCCAAGCAGGTTTAAATCAAGATCACTGACCAGCGCCCGCTCAACACGTGACGGACTGCGAATAATAACTGGCTGTGGCAACTCGGCATTGGATTTGGCAATTGGCTGAATCAATTCCAGGTAACGTTGCGCATGCGCCTGCCATGAATAATGGGCATGTACACCCTCCAGTCCATTTTGCTGGCATTGCTGCCAACGCGATTTATCTTCCAGTAACGCCAGCATGGCAGCGCTGATAGTGCTGGTTTCCAGGGGATCGATCAGTTCGCCATTTTGACAATTCGCCATAATATCGCGCGGCCCGCCATCTTCGGTGGCGACAATCGGCAGACCGCTGGCGGCGGCTTCGATCAAGTTCAGACCAAACGGTTCGGTCAGCGCCGGATTGACAAACACCCCACCACTGGCCGCGGCGATCCGGTAAATCTGCGCCACCTGATCCCGCCGGTGATGTTTGGGCATCGCCACTTTGCCATATAAATCATAGCGATCCATGGCGATAAGCAATTCCTGAAACACTTCGCGGGCACCGCTTTCGAGATCTTCAATATCGTCACGATTGCCCGCGATAATCAGCAGATTGGCCAACTGTTGCAGCTGTTTGTTTTCACCATAGGCGGTCATCAGCGCCACGATATTTTTGCGTTTGTCGGGGCGCGATAACGCCAGAATCAAGGGTTTGTCTGGATCCGTCAGACTGCGGGTTAAGGTTTCATACAGTTCGGTATGCTGCTCGTCACCGCGTGGCGGGATAAATTGCTGCACATTGGTACCGGGCGGAATAACCCGCATTTTTTCCGGCTGATAATGATCGTATAACTCGTATTGCTCTTCGATTTCCTGATAGGTGCTGGTAATCACCTGCTCGGCGGTGGCCAATGTGATTTCTTCGGCTTCGATACGCCGGCTCATGTTGTAGAGCAACTCCAGCTGTGTGGTATCAACACCGCTAGCCAGCAGTCTGCGGCGTTTGACCCGGCCAAGGGAGTGACCAGTATGGATCAGCGCAATACCCAATTGATTGGCAACATGGGCACCGACCAGTCCGGCATCAGCATAATGGCTATGCAGCATGGTTGGTAACCGTGGCTGATGGCGGAAGTAACAGACTAGATTATCGGCAAAACTATCAAGATGATCCCAGAGCTGTTCTTTGGGCAGATAACCGGCTGGTCCAGCGTCGATACGGACAATACTGAATTTATCGTTGATGGTTTCTTCAGCAGCGGCATAGTCATCAGACACCGCACTGTCTTCAATACGGCGGGTAATCAGTTCGACTTTTGCAACCTGTGGCTGCTCAGAAAGCGCTTGCGCCAACTCCAGTACATACAATGTCTGACCACCGGTATCAGCATCACGCCCGAGTTCCAGATCCTCACCACGAATCAGTCCATGCACACTAATGAGCGCAATGTGTAAAGGTGCTTGTGTGTCATTCATCTTGCTGTTTGATTCTCCAGTCATGGTCGCCTGGCAGGCAAATTGTTACGCTGAAAATCTTTTAATAAAGCTACCTGCTCTGCCGCAGGAAGACAAATCCAAAGTCCAAAACTATCCGTTAAATTCATGGTCGGAAATTGAGATTAGAACTGATAAGGGAAATCATCATGTTAAAAGCGCTGCAAACACTGTTGCTGAGTAGCAGTTTTATGTTTGGTTTTATGGCAACCGTCTCTGCTGATGACGCCTTACAAACCAGTATTAACAGCCAGCTACGCAGCGCCGAAAATGCCGCGCGTGATAGTTACCGGCATCCCGCTGAAACGCTGCAATTTTTTGGTCTGACGTCAGATATGCAGATTGCTGAGATCTGGCCGGGCAAAGGCTGGTACACCGAAATTCTGGCACCCTGGCTGAAACAAGGTGGCGGTCGGTTGATTGCAGCAGGTTTCCCCGCCGATATGGGCCCCGACTGGCGACAAAATCTGCGTAATGCCTATAACGACTGGTTAGCAGCCGACCCTGAGCGTTTTGATCAGGTGAAAGTGGTTGAATTTGGTCCCGATCACTGGCAAATCGCTGATGACAACTCACTGGACGCCGTTTTAACATTTCGTAATGTACATAACTGGGTGCAGGGCGAATTTGCTGATGATGCTTTTACTGCCATGTTTAAAGCGCTGAAACCGGGCGGTGTGCTCGGTGTCACCGATCATCGCGCCAAACCCGGCACGGATTTGGCCACCATGAAAAAATCCGGTTATTTAACTGAAAAACTGGTGATTGAACTTGCAGAGAATGCCGGTTTTGAGCTGGCTGATAAATCCGAAATTAATGCCAACCCGGCTGACACTGCCGATCATCCGAATGGTGTCTGGACCTTACCGCCAAATTTACGCATTGATGATGCACAAAAAGATAACTATCAAAAAATCGGCGAAAGTGACCGGATGACTTTAAAGTTTGTTAAACCTGAATAAGCATTTAGCTTTGATATAACAACTTATTCATTAAGCTGATGGTGTCGGTGCGGATTTGTTTCGGGCAGACCCGTTCGCATTCGCGATAATTACTGCAACTGCCAAAGCCTTCGGCTTCCATGCGCGCCAGCATTTTGGCTGGTCGCTGTTTATCAAGCTGTCCCTGCGGCAAACTCGATAAATGGCTGACTTTGGCGGCAATAAACAAGGTTGCTGAAGCATTCGGACACACCGCTACACAGGCACCGCAACCGATACAGGTGGCGGCATCAAATACTTTGTCGGCAACCGGTTTGGCGACCAGGTGTGTATTGGCTTCCGGCGCAGCACCAGTTCGCACCGGAATATATCCGCCAGCCTGGATCAGCCGGTCCAAAGCACTGCGGTCAACAACCAGATCTTTAATCACCGGAAACGCCGCCGCCCGCCACGGTTCAATCCACAATTCTTTTTGCCCCTGATAATCACGCATATATTGCTGGCAAGTAGTGGTGGCTTTATGCCGGCCGTGAGGTTCACCATTAATCACCAGACTGCAACTGCCGCAAATGCCTTCACGGCAATCATGATCAAAGGCGACCGGTTCATCGCCGGCCTCAATCAGTTGCTCATTAAGCGCATCAAGCATTTCCAGAAATGACGAGTCTTCAGCGACATCGAGTTGGTAGCGGACAAATTCGCCGGTGTTTTCGGGCGATGTCTGACGCCAGATATGTAAGATAAAATTCATTGGTAATTCCGTATGCCGGGACTGACAAAATCAAAATGCAACGGCTCTTTAACCAGCGACGGCTCACTGATATCGCCGGTATAACGCCACGCCGAGACATAAGAAAAATCAATATCACGACGCTGGACTTCACCGGTTGGCGTTAAATGCTCAACCCGGGCATGACAGCCGCAGGATTCTTCACGCTGCAACGCATCCAGACACATTAGCTCCGCCAGTTCCATAAAGTCGGCAACACGGCCGGCACGCTCTAAAGTCTGATTCAGCTGTTTGTCGCTACCGGTGACTTTAACCTCCTGCCAGAATTGCTGTCGCAACTGCTGAATTTCACCGAGCGCAGTGGTTAAATCTTTGGCATTGCGTGCCATACCGCAGTTATCCCAGAGGATTTGGCCGAGCTTACGATGAAAATAATCCGGCGTCTGCTTAGGAACGGGCGCATTGAGCAATAAATCCAGTCTTGCCGTCACCTCAGCCTGCGCCTGCGCGACTTCCGGATAATCGCCATCAGCCAGCGGTTTTTGCCGCGCTAAATAATCGGAAACCGTCGCTGGTAATATAAAATAACCATCAGCCAGTCCCTGCATGAGTGCACTGGCGCCAAGGCGATTAGCACCATGATCAGAAAAGTTGGCTTCACCACCGGCAAATAAACCGTCAATGCTGGTCATCAGGTTATAGTCCACCCATAAACCGCCCATGGTGTAATGCACTGCCGGATAAATGCGCATCGGTACCTGCGTTGGATCTTCAGCGGTGATCCGCTGGTACATTTCAAACAGATTGCCGTATTTTTCGTTAATGGTTGCTGCGCCCTGCTCTTTAATGGCATCGGCAAAGTCCAGATACACGCCCAGTTTCTGACCATTGATTTCATGGCCGACACCACGCGCTTCGTCACAAATATGTTTGACGGCGCGTGAAGCAATATCGCGCGGTACCAAATTACCGAATGCCGGATACATCCGTTCCAGAAAATAATCCCGATCCTGTTCAGCAATTTCACGCGGATCACGGCCACAATCGGCTGGATTTTTCGGCGCCCAGATCCGGCCGTCATTACGCAGCGATTCACTCATTAACGTCAGTTTTGACTGCAACTCACCATGCTGCGGAATACAGGTTGGATGGATCTGGGTAAAACTTGGATTGGCAAACAACGCGCCATGTTTGTGTGCCCGCCAGATCGCTGAGGTATTACAGCCTTTGGCATTGGTCGATAAGTAATAAGCATTACCATAACCACCCGTACACAGCACCACACAATCAGCCAGATGTGTTGTCAGTTCACCGGTCAGCAAATCACGGGCAATAATGCCCTTGGCCTGACCTTCAATCATCACCAGATCCTGCATTTCTGTTCTTGAATAATGCTGGATATGGCCTTCGGCAACTTGCCGGCTCATTGCCTGATAAGCGCCGAGCAATAATTGTTGCCCGGTCTGACCGCGGGCATAAAAGGTTCTGGAAACCTGCGCGCCACCAAATGAGCGATTGGCCAAATAACCGCTGTATTCGCGGGCAAACGGCACACCCTGCGCGACCGCCTGATCAATAATCGCCGTGCTCAGCTCGGCAAGCCGGAAAACATTGGATTCACGAGCACGGAAATCGCCGCCTTTAATCATGTCGTAGAACAGCCGCCAGACACTGTCACCATCATTATGGTAATTCTTGGCAGCATTGATACCCCCTTGAGCGGCAATACTGTGCGCACGGCGCGGGCTATCCTGAAAACAAAAGGTTTTTACCTGATAACCCATTTCAGCAAGCGATGCCGCCGCCGAGGCACCGGCCAGTCCGGTCCCCACCACAATCACCCGGTAATGCTTGCGGTTAGCCGGGCTGACAATGCGTAAATTGTATTTATGCTGCGTCCAGCGTTGATCCAGCGGGCCTTTGGGGCTATGACCGTCGAGTTGAATTTCGTCGCTCATGGCACGCTCCAGTAAGCCAGTAGCGGTACCACGGCAAAACCAGCAATTAACACAGCGACCAGCGCCGTGCTCAGCCATAGATATTGTTTTGCTGTTTTACCCAGCGTTTGCAGCACATTCGGCAGCGAGTGCCATAAATGCAGTGCCATTAATCCCAGTCCTGCCAGATAGATAAACAGCTGCCAGCCACTGGCAAATAATTGCTGTGTTTGACTATAAATATCAGCACCATCAAACGACCACATTTGCGCCATATGCCAGACAATAAATAACAGAATCAAAGTAATCACTGTCGAAACCAGCCAGGCCGGGATCCAGTGATGTTGCCGGTGCTGATAGGCAACCGGCCGGGCTTTGGCGTTATGTAAACGGATTTGAATGGCCACCACAACATGTACCAATAAGGCTGCAACCACCAACAGCCACAATGGCCAGCGAATCAGCGGCTGATTATAAAAAGCATAAAAATCATTGAATGCCTGTGGGCTGATAAAGCTTAAATTACTGAGCATATGCAGTAACAAATATGCCGACAACACCATGCCGGCCAACGCCATCAGGCGTTTTTTGATTTGCAGTAAGGCCATCAGCTCTCCCGGCTCATTAACACTTGATCATGATCAGAAACCGGTTGCAGCTTTTCCCGTTCAATGGTTCGCACACAGCTGTTCCAGCGGAGGATGGCTTCGTCATTATGTTCAGGACGCATTTGTTCAGCCTGCTGATAACATTCCAGTGCTTTAACAAAATAATCGTAGGCAAACGCCCGTGACATCGGCTGGGTCAGCATAAAGCGGGCGCGCCGCTCATGAAAAATACCGGTGTAATACAGCTGTTTATAATCACTTTGTAGTTGATTGATAGCCGTTTCAATTGCCTGAAACGGCGACTGGCTGCCACTGATGCTGATTTGATCAGTCAATGCCAGAATGTATAACACCAGCGCGGCCTGATTAGCCGGATCAATATTCAGCACATCCAGACAAATACTTTCGGCAATCTCCGGTTCCAGTAACGAACGATATTGCCGCGCTTTGTCCAATGCCAAATCAATCGAATCAGCATGAATGTCGTGCAGACTTAAATCCATGAGTGCCCCATTCGCAAAAAGCTTTAAAAACGCAGTTTCAGGCCAATCTAATGTAATCCGCAGCGGTTTTCAAACTCATATACAAAAACGTCACAAAATAGAGTCAGTCGCTGAATTCTGGTATCTTTGACGGTTTTCTAACGGCTAAATTCCGGTTCATTCATGCAACGAAAAATTCTGGTCACCAGCGCCCTGCCTTATGCCAATGGTTCGATACATCTCGGCCATCTGGTGGAATACATTCAAACCGATATCTGGGTGCGGTTTCAAAAAATGCGCGGCCACGAAGTACATTATGTTTGCGCTGATGATGCCCACGGTACGCCGATTATGCTCAGAGCGCAGAATGAGGGCATTTCGCCGGAGCAGTTAATTGCTGACGTCAGTAAAGAACATCAGGCCGATTTTGCCGAATTTGCCATTGGTTTTGATAATTATCACAGCACCCACAGTGACGAAAACCGGACGCTGGCCAGCCAGATTTATCTGGCTAACCGAGACGCCGGCCATATCGAGAGCCGCACCATCAGTCAGGCGTATGACCCGGAAAAAAACATGTTTCTGCCGGATCGCTTTATCCGCGGTGAATGTCCGAAATGCGGCACGGCCGATCAATATGGTGATAACTGTGAAGCCTGTGGCGCAACTTATGATCCGACCGAGCTGAAAAACCCGGTATCAGCCGTTTCCGGCGCTACACCAATTACCAAAGATTCTGAACATTACTTTTTTAAACTGGGTAATTTTGAGCCGCTGCTGCGGGAATGGACACAAGGCGATCATCTGCAAAGTGAAGTTGGCCGTAAACTCGGTGAGTGGTTTGCCGCCGGTTTGCAGGACTGGGATATTTCGCGTGATGCGCCGTATTTCGGTTTTGAAATCCCAGATGCACCCGGCAAATTCTTTTATGTCTGGATGGATGCACCGATTGGTTATTTAGCCAGCTTCAAAAACTATTGTCAGCGCAGCGGTGTGGATTTTGACGGGTTTATGCGCGCCGATAGCCAGACCGAAATGGTGCATTTTATCGGAAAGGACATCATTTATTTTCATGCCTTGTTCTGGCCGGCCATGCTTAAAGGCGCTGGTATGCGGCTGCCAAACCGTATATATGCTCACGGCTTTTTGACGGTTGACGGCAAAAAGATGTCCAAATCACGTGGTACCTTTATCAAGGCCCGCACCTATTTGAATCATTTGAATCCGGAATATCTGCGTTACTATTTTGCCGCCAAACTGAGCAGCGGCATTGAAGATATTGATTTAAGTTTTGCCGATTTCCAGAGCCGCATTAATGCTGATTTAGTCGGTAAAGTCGTGAATATTGCCAGCCGTTGTGCCGGCTTTATCCATAAACGTTTTGACGGCCAGCTTACTGATTCACTCGCCGATCCGGCGTTATTCGAAAGCTTTACGCAGCAGGCGGAAACCATTGCCAAACGCTACGATCAGCGTGAATTTGCCCAGGTAATGCGTGACATCATGGCACTGGCCGACAAAGCCAACCAGTATATTGATGAGCAAAAGCCATGGGTACTTGCTAAGGAAGAAGGCAAAGATGCTGAGGTGCAGGCGGTATGCACAATGGGCATCAATTTGTTTAAAGTCTTAATCGCTTATTTAAAGCCGGTTTTACCGCGTACTGCCGAACAGGCCGAAGCGTTTTTAAATATTATGGCGATGCAATGGGCTGACAGCCAGACGCCGCTGCTCGGCCATCAGATTAATGCGTTTAAACCGCTGATGACCCGCGTTGAGCAAGAAAAAATTGATGCCATTATTAGTGAATCCAAAGAGACCATGCAGACTGAAACCAAACCCGTCGCTGCCAAGGCGGCTACCAGTGATTTAGATCCGATTGCTGATGAAATCCAGTTTGATGATTTTGCCAAAATTGATTTGCGCATCGCCAAAATCGTCAATGCTGAACATGTCGAAGGTGCAGATAAATTATTGAAGTTGACCTTGGATATCGGCCTTGCTGAAAAACAAGTGTTTGCTGGTATTAAGTCTGCTTACCAACCTGATGATTTAATTGGTAAATTGACAGTCATGGTCGCTAACCTGGCGCCACGCAAAATGCGTTTTGGCCTCTCTGAGGGGATGGTTTTAGCAGCCGGACCAGGTGGTAAAGATATTTATATTCTGAATCCTGATGAGGGTGCAATGCCCGGTATGCGCGTTAAATAACAAATAAAAAAGCCGGCTGAATTGCCGGCTTTTTTAGCTGATAGCTCGTCAGAAACAATTACATTTCTTTTTCCATACCAATTTCATACAACTCTAAATTGGCTTCTTCAATTTTGCCGGTCATAGCGTCAACATCTACTTTATACTCACGGCCGTGCACATTAACGATATCAAACTCGTAATTCACACCACCATCCATATCGACTTCATATTCTGTCGATACAACTTCACCGGGGATAAAGTCCAGCGCGGTAGCCCGGGCATCGGACTCAGAAACTTCAGCGTATTTTTTGAAAACCGCATCATCAGCTGATGCTTCACGTTCAACTTCGATAACAAAACCTTCTTCGGCATTACACTCAACGTTGTAAGTTGCGCTATCCGCTGTGGCTTCAATATCAAACTCGTAAACCGGATCGTCGCCTTCCATTTTCATTTCCAGCTTACGTGCATTACCCGGAATCGTATCCAGCGCCGAATCAAGGCAAGCTTCCATTGGCACAAGATCCCAGCTGCGGATATCATCCAGATCATAGTTGTCGTCAGCAAACGCCGTGGTTGATATCGACAATAACGCTGCGACAGGTAGTAATTTAAATACGTTGTTCATGGCAGGTGCTCCAAATTTTGATGGTAAAAAGAGTCATTCTCTACCCACAAGAGCAATGAAAAAGGGTTTATCTGGGATGTTACGTATTAGAATTTCAACGTAACGGCTGTGATTATAATGTGAAAGCCCGTCAATCAAAAAATTGCGGGCTTTCACAGCATAGTCATCAGGCGACTTCGACATTGATCCGTTTTGGCTGAGTTTGCGGTATTTTGGGGATCACAAGCTCCAGTACACCATCACGAGTCGTCGCTTTGATGTGTTCGATATCAGCGGTTTCCGGCAATGTAAAACGACGCATAAAAGTACCAGTAAAACGCTCAACACGTTTGAAATGCGCCTTTTCTTCTTCCGTTTTTTCCTGCCGCTGACCTTTAATAGTCAACACACCACTTTCGGCAGTAACTTCGATATCTTCAGATTTCACACCCGGCAAATCAGCATGGATCTGGTAATCATTCGCCGTTTCAGCAATATCGACTGCCGGCGTCCATTCTTCGCTGCCAAAATTAGACTCGGTTGCTGGCCTATTAAAAACTGACGCCATTTCGCGTTGTAATTGATCAATCAGACTCAGTGGTCTGTATCGTTGAATAGCCATAAACACCTCCATAATGCAGTTGATCATGAAGACGAACGTGTCTTCTGCTGCATCATATAAGGGTGCGGATTTAAGCTTTCAAGACTGCCTGATAAAAATTTTATTTAACTTATAAATCAGTCGTATGAGAAGTTTTTATCATGTTAAACATTAAGGCTTGATAATCCCCAGCACAACCGCAATATTAGCCAGATCTGCGGTGGTGTTTACGTTCAGTTTGTTTTTGATAGTGGTGTTGTAATTGGCAACAGTCTTATAGCCAAGATGTAATTCTTCAGCAACTTCATGGGCGGTCATGCCCTTCGCTGTTCGGCAAAAAACATCAAATTCGCGTGGTGATAACGATTCAATGACCTGCCCGTAATGCAACGTATCCGCAGGTTGTTTGAAATCATCCAGACTGGGCAGAATTTCCGGGTCAATGTAACGTCTGCCCTGCACCACTGTAGAAACCGCTTCAGCTAAAACCTCTGCCGCACTGTTCTTGGTGACATAACCTTTAGCACCGGCCTGAATAGCGCGCTCTACATAGACTGATTCATCATGAATACTGTAAACCAGCACCACGGCCTGAGGATCCTGGCGTTTCAAACGGCGGATGGTTTCCAGCCCACCAATACCGGGCATGGATAAATCCATCACCACCACATCCGGATGGCTGCGTTCATACTCATGGCAAACCAACTCACCGCGATCCACATCGACGATATTGCCGATGAACGGCTGCGATGACAAAAGCATTCGGAATCCCGCCCGAACCACAGCATGGTCATCCACCAAAAGCACATCAATTTTATTCTGATTCATCAATTACATTCTCTGAAATCGGCATCCAAGCCTGGACACATACGCCCTGTTCAGGGGCGGATTCAAAGCGAAACCGTCCCCCCATATTTTCGACCCGCTCACGCATCGCTAAAACGCCAAAACCACCACCATCAGCTTCACCACCCTGACCGTTGTCTTTGATGCGCATTACTACGCGGGGTGAGGTGACTTCACCTTCCTGCATCACTTTAATGGTCACCTCACTGGCATTGGCATGGCGAACTACATTGGTGAGCGACTCCTGAACAATCCGGTAAACATGGATTGCCAGCTCATGCGGCACTTCATCCAGCCGCTCGTCATATTGCAGTTCTACCTTTAATTCGGGATAACGGCGGCGCCACTCATTGACCAGATCCGACAAAGTCGCACCAAGCCCCAAATCAGCCAAACTCAACGGGTGTAAAGTACGCATCATCGAACGCACCACAACGGATAAGTGACTACAAATATCAATAATCGAGTCGGATATCTGCCTGTGGTCAGCATTTTCATTACGATTAGCAACCGCCATGGCTTTGATGGCTGTTAGCGACTGACCCATTTCATCATGCAACTCCCGGGATAAAGTCCGGCGCTCTACTTCCTGTATTTGCATGGTATGACGGGCCAGTGCCTGATTATTGTCACGAGCTAGCTTCAGGGCATCGGTCAGATTGTTAACCTCACTGGCGATAACATCAAATTCACTAATCGTAAAACTCGGCAATTTTTTGCCATATTGTCCAGATTCCACCCGGCGTAAGCCCACAACAATTGAATGCACCGTTCGCAGCATCGAATTGAATACCACGTTAATCGCCAGAAAAATCACCGCCATCATGGCGACGACTGACCAGAAATAGGCTTGTGACTCACCCCAGGCTTCAGCAATTTCATCAATCGGATCTGCCCGAACCAGCACTTCTTTAGTACGGCCATCATCAAGATTTATTTCGTAGTTGGCCTGCGGATAATCGGTACTGACTGCACTGACAAACCACTCAGGCGGTGCCTCTTCATCAGCAAAGGGTTTTTCAGCGGTAAACCACTCCACCGCTTCACCAGCATCATTAACAATAGAAATATGAATATGCCGGGTTTTTTGAATAGCACTGATTTGTTGCAGCCAGTGGAATTCTGACATGGGTGTTCGTGATAGATGACTAAACCCTAAATCAATCATTTGCAGAGCCAGATTAAATGAAGAATTCACCTCGCGCTCGACTGCCTGCCGGGCTTGCCAGATAGTCAACAAACCACCCGCCAGCAATATCAGCATGACAGTAATCAGAATGCGTACATTTATTAAGCCGCGTAAACTCATTAAACAACCTGTTGGTTAAAGCCCATTAGTTTAACAACGGTAAACCATTCTCAAACGGACTATCCGAAATAACATACAAAACCGTGGTTGCCTGCTGCGAACCTCTGCCATCCAAACGGCTGTCCTCCAATGCTGCAGCTAACCAATCACCCTGCACATCATTATGATGAATATCTTGCGGTAAATCAGATCGGTTAAACAGCTGAATCGCCGTGACATACAGGTTATCTTTTTGCCAACTCTGCAGCGGCACCGTTTTAATCGCAGGATTAGCAAACAATCCTGCAGCTACCGGTATCACATCATGCTTTTGATATTGATCGCTATCAGGCTGCTGTACATTGGGTGTTCTGGCCATTCGCGCAGCATAGTTTGTCATCTCTTTATACACTGGCGACTGCAAGGCATCAGGAATATGACGACTGTTTTCGGCGGCGTTATCTTTGTTGATAAATTTATTATCAAACGCTTGTAACTCGGGGAATTGCTGATTAAACCGTTGATAAAAAGGATTATCACTTTGCCGTAAATTTTCACTATCGGTCGGCACATTCATCACCCGTGGGGTAATCAGCAATACGGTTTCCGTTTCTTCTTCGGTTTCTGATGTTGAAGTAAATATCCGCCCCAAAACCGGTATTTCGCTTAGTAGCGGAACCTTACGTTCATTTTTATTTTCATTGGTGCGGATTAAGCCACCAACAGCAACGGTCAGACTGTCTTTCGCCATGACAGTGCCAGTCAATCGCGCTGTATCAACGGTATCAACCGGCAGGTTTTGTACGCTGCCACTGCCATCACCTACCGGAATCACACCGCCGCCGGGATTCACCGTTGAGTTTTCCTGTTCGATAAATAACTCAACCGTCTCGTCACCGTTAATGCGCGGTGTTATACGCAGGGTGATGCCAATATCTTCTCTGTTAATAATAGCCTGTACATAAGAGGGCTGAATCACCACACCGTTATCAATAATGGCTGGGAAAAACTCAAAACCTTCGGTCAGTAGTGTTTCTTCACCGATAAACAATTCGGCCGGCCGGTGATTAGATGCCACTATCATCGGGTTAGAAAGTACTTTGATGCGGTTGTTTTCTTCCAGAAACTGCAAATTAGCGCGTAAGCGATTGTTTAAAAACTCGTAAACAAATGTGCCGCTATTCAGCAGCGCATTATTACCTAACAATGTCGGCTGTGAAGATTGGTTGCTGCCCGGCGGTGGATTTCTGATTTCGAAATTGAAAATTGAATTAAAATCCTCACCCAGAATGACATTCAGAATCCGCATTTCCAGCATCACCTGCGGCACGGGTATGTCCATCTGATCGATCAGTTTATTGATACCTTTCAGTACCGACTTATCATCCGAGCGGACAATAATCATATTGTGTTCGTTATTGACCGTCACATAAATCGGCTGTGACTGCACGGTGGTTTGTTGCAATGTTTCCTGTGACACATTTCTGCTGCCACTTTGTTCAATTGCTTCGGCAATCTGAGCGATCTGGTCAATACTCAACTCTTCGGCATCTAACTGGGTGCCGGACTCGACAAAATTATTATTACCAAAACCACCGCGCCGGCCACCGCCTATACCGCCAAATCCACGACTGGAAGAGCTGTTGCGTACGGAACGATTATTACCTCTGACGCTGCCAAAACTTCCCCGGCCACCGCCAATACCCCCAATATTTCCGCCAAGTCCTCCTGCACCGCTGGTACCAAAATTATTCGATGCGGGCGGTAAGCCTAATGACAAAATAACCCGCGGACCATAAATATCTTCAATAGCCTGAGCAATAATTTGCACATTGGCATTTAACAAACGAAAAATTTCAATGTTTTCACTTTCTCGAATAATTAAATCCTTACTATATTCTTCACGGGTCATTAAACGGAAAGTGTCGGTATCCTCATCATAGCGATACCACAAATCACTGATACGGCTGATCGACTTAACCGCATCCAGGATTGATACCGATTTAAGGTGAATAGTGACCTGCCGGTTAGCCGCTTCCTGTGTCGCGATAATGTTGCTCTCACTGAGTTCGGATAGTGCCCGCACCACATCAGTCATATTGGTTTGATTAAACTCAATTTCTTCAATGCGCTCAGTGGTATCAACTTCAGGCCCTTCATCACGTGCGGGTAAGACGGGATTCGCCACAACGGCCGGATTATTCACCATTGTCGGCTGAGGCACTGCGGTGTTTTGCGGATTGGCAATGGCCGGTCCATTTTCACCCGGCAATACTCCACCCGCCCATACCGGCGTCAGACCTATAATGGCCAGCGTTAACAAACTAACTTGTATATTCAACTTCATAATTTTTATCTTAATACCCGGATCCGGCCAAGAGTGCCGGTCTCAATGGTGACGCTTAAACGACTGATTTCTGAAATACGTATGGCGCTGGCAGGCTGACGCGGATCGATATTTATTTCATCACCCTCACGCACCATAAAAACGCCACTGCCAACAATTTCCAAAAGTGCTAACTGCTCATTCGAGCCCTTCTCAGTAATGAGTCCTCGCAGTCGCATACGAGGGATTTCAAAATTGGGAATGTCTGCCGGCCGAAAGCCAAAAGCATCACTACCGATATTTGACAAAGCCCCGGCCTGTTCATACATCAGATTGCTGGGGGTGAATGGATCGCGAATGGTAATTGCCGACGATTCACCCAGATTCAGATCCTCATAAGCAATGACAGGCGCAGAAGCCGCTATCAGCAATAAAAAGCATCCCTGCCATGCCTTCAACATGTGTCGCAAATTAACCTCCACCGCCAGCCAGCGCGAACAAAGCCTGAAAAAAGGCGTAATAAACAAAACCCACCATGCCGCCGATAACTAAAATCATGGCCGGCTCAATCATCGCTGACAGACGTTTGATGGCAATTTCCAACAGGCTTTGGTAATAAACACCCAGTTCCTGAAGGATTTGATCCAAAGAACCGGTTCGCTCACCAATCGCAATCATTTGTGTCACCAATGGCGGCATTTTTGGATGTTCAACACTGCTGGACAAATCACGGCCAGCAAAAACACGCTCTGAAGCGTGTTTCATCTTGTCGGAATAAATTTTGTTCGCAATCAGATCGGCGGTTATTTTTAACGCATCAAAAATCGTAATGCCGCTGCGCAGCAGGATAGACATCGCCCAGTTCATCTGTGCCATGGAGCCGTAAATAATCATCTTGCCGAACACCGGCATACTTAGCAGCAGCCGGTCAATAAGCCGCCGGCCTCTGTAAGTTTTGTAAACCACGATGATGAAAATGATCGCTACTATCGCTCCACCGATAATAAACAGGCCGTTGTCACGTAAAAAAGCTGCGCCATCAATCAATGCCTGCGTCGAGGCTGGCAGTGGTTTACCCTGGCGAAGCAGAAACTCAGCAAACTTCGGAATGATCGCCACCACCATAAAAGTCGCCACACCAATCGCGGCAATCACTACTACTGCCGGATAGATCATGGCGTTAATCATCTGCTTGCGCAGTTGTGACTTTTTCTCAAGATGAATCGCCAGACGCTCCATGATGACATCCAATTCACCGGTATTTTCACCGGCGACCACCAGATTGATGGCAATATCACTGAAAACATCTTTATGTTTACGCAGGGCATCAGATAAGGACTTACCGGCCTGAATATCCCGGTACATCTTACGTACGGCAAAATTCAACCTTGGGCTGTCAATCTGTGTTGAGGCCAGTTCCAGACATTCTGCTACGGCAAGGCCTGCTTTCAGCATAAAAGCCATTTGCCGGTAGAAAAATATCAGTGTGTCATTAGAAACCGAGCGCTGCGTGGCATACCAATCTTTAAAATTATCCTGACCTAAAAAACCACTACGGCGTTTTTCCGCGATTTTCAGAACCCTTAAACCTTCGGTGCGGAGCGCCTGTGCCGCAGAGTTTAAATTTTCCGCTTGTAACTGACCTGCCCGCTCGGTGCCAGTGCGGGTTAATGCCTGATAAGCAAAGACTGGCATCTTAACTTACCTCCAGCATTTCACGTTGCTTGAAGACCGCTACATTTTTTACTTCATCCAGCGTCGTCAGTCCGCGCAGGACTTTTTCACAACCGTCATGCCACATGAATTTCAAACGCTTACCGGCACTGGCTTCCAGTGTTTCTTCATCTTCACCCCGGGCCACCAGACGCGCCAGTTTTTCATCAAACCACAATGTTTCAAACAGCCCCAGACGACCGCGAAACCCCTGCCCCTGACACACGGCGCAACCCACCGGGTCAAAAATTTCGACACTGTCGTCAAGGTTTAGCATTTCCAGTTCTTCAGGCGTGGCGGGTCTTGGCTGTGCACAGTGCCGGCATAAACGTCTTACCAGGCGCTGGGCAATCACAGCTGTCATGGTTGAACCAATCAGAAACGGTTCACAACCAATATCAATCAGCCGGGTCACGGCACTAACCGCATTGTTGGTATGCAGGGTAGAAAACACCATATGTCCGGTCATGGCGGCTTTTACCGCGACGTCGGCAGTTTCTGAGTCACGGATCTCACCCACCATCAGTACATCCGGATCATGCCGCAGCAATGAACGCAGCGCATCAGCAAAACTAATTTTTGGCCCGGTCTGGATTTGTGAGATGCCATCAATGACATATTCAATCGGGTTTTCCACCGTCATGATATTGAGATCGGGGGCGTTAATTTCCTGTAAGGCTGCAAATAGAGTTGTTGATTTACCACTACCGGTTGGCCCCGTTAGCAAAATCATGCCATACGGTTTGCGAATGGCTTCTTTGAAAGCAATTAGGTCTTGCTCCAGAAATCCCAGATCGGTCAGTGTCAGATCATTTTTTTCCTGCCCCAGTAATCGCATGGTGATCCGTTCACCTAACCGGATTGGTGCAGTCGCAACCCGAATGTTGAATTCCAGATCCACTGGTGGTGCCAGATAATAAGAAAAACCACCATCCTGTGGCATTCTTTGTTCGGCAATATCCAATCCGGACAAGACCTTAACGCGGGAAATTAATCCAGCGGCAACACTCTGATCAGCGTCCAGGGGGTAGTCACGTAATTTACCATCAATGCGCAGCCGTACTCTCAGACCGGATTCTTCTGTCAGAAAATGCACATCGGAAGAACGATTCAGATAAGCATCGCGAAGAATTCTGTCCAGCAACTCGATAAGGTCGGTTTCGGTTGTGGTCTGTGCTGCCGACTGTGCTTGTGCTACCGCAGAATTGGCAAGTTGTTTTTTCACCATTAACCGCAACTGATCCGGATCGGCCATCACCACCGGCAAATTCTGACCAATCAATCGTTGTGCTGCATCAATTGATGAACGATCGTGTGGATCGCTTATCACCAGATAATCACTATGATTATCAGTGACCACCAGTTGTTGTTTACGGTTAATCAGACTGGCCGGCATTTTTTTGGTCAGCGCCGGATTGACTTCGGCATGCAGCAAATCGAGAAATGCCAGACCATTTTTTTCCGCCAGCGCCCGGTACATTGCCGATAGTGGAATACGATAGTGCGCCAGAATTTTGGATAGTAATGGCATCCGTTCCCGACGCGCTTTTACACGCAGTTGGTCGATATCAGCCTGTAATAACAGACCGGTATCAATACCCGCGCTAAGAAGTTGATCGTCAGTGACTGCCATAACGAGCCTAAAGCGCCAGTACCAGTTCGGTTTTCAACAGTTGCGACATACCACGCAATGGCGCAACCTCAAGTTTTTCGATGTTCATCCGCACCACTGTCACCTGATATGGCAAGTTATCGAGACCGTGGATAAAGCGCCGCAGTGATGGATAATCGCCATCTATTTCCAGCCGCTGTAGCGGACGGGCATACATTGAGCCCGGCGATAAACGTTTTATCCAGCCTGCTGTTGGTGGCACGATAATTTCTGCTTCATCGCCGGCACGGCGTTTGGTGGTGCTTGTCACAGGCTCGACTCTTAATGTCTGATTGACGCGTATCCGAATACCACTATCGCGGGCCAGCTCAGAAATCCTGACCCGTAATTCTTGTGAGTCCAGCGGCGCCAGTTGCATTTCGATTTGACCGGCATTGTCTTTGATAGCTTCTAAAGCTTTTTCCTGGTCATCCAACTGGGCAATAATTTCGTCGATTTTTTCCTGTGGCTCATCCGGGATTTCCATCGTAGCAATCCGGTTAAGCGTGTTTTCTGTTTGTTTTTCCAGCAGGTCAATATCACTCAGCCGTGGTTCAAATCGTAAATAGCCATACCCACCCAGCAGCATCACTACGATTACTGCTGCCGCCAGCAGCTTTTCACGTTTGTTCAGTTGTTTGATATTCATTGGACGGCCTCACTTTGTGGGATGAGATGCAAAAGACTCATCGAGACCGAATAACCGGGCATATTCATTGGGCCGATTTTTTCCATGACCTGAATATCACGCACCTCCATATCCCAGGCCGCTACCGCCAGTTTCATGTTTTGCACAAATTCCTGGCCGGCACTTTCTGTCAGTGCCCAGGCATCAATATTAAAGTTATCTTTGACAACAAAGCCTGGTCTGCTGGCGGGTGCGGAATCTGGCTGAACCCAGACACGGCGGCCCATTTCATCAATACGATTGATGATGATTTGTTCGTTGACGGTATTTTGCACAATCCCCAGAATCGCCTGCACTAGCATGGCCCGTTCAGGCATTTCTTCGCCGAAAAAAGCCAGTCGTGATTCCATGCGTCGCTGGTTTTGCTGCTGCGTTTCCAGTTCGGCTTTGCGTTTATCTATCTCTGCACGCTGGGCATTGATCCGCGCGATAGCATCATCAAGCACTTTTGCCCGGGCATCTATTTCGGCTTTTTCGGCACTGACTGCGCCATGTTGAAAATAGGTGAAAGTTTCAGCTACAAGTATCAGGAAAACGATGCCGACAAATAAAATAGCAGCCTGATTTTCCTGTCGTTGTAATGGCGGTGGTAAGGGGCCGCCCTGACGCACCAGGCTGATACGTTTGCCACCTTTGCTATTAAAAAAATACCCTGCTGCTGCCAATGCGCCCGGTGAAATTGTCTCTGGGTTATGCTCAGGTAGCAAATTCACTTCATGCCCGATGGCTGCTTTAAGCGTTTCCTGCAGCTGTGGCAACTGTTCTGCTGGGCAAGCCAGTAATATCGCCGGATTCTGGCTGATATTTTCGCTGTGATAAACCTCCAAAATGGCATCCAACATCGATTCGCCACGATTAACATGATGATGCACAGCAATAACATTTTGCCTGTGCAAACGAAGTGCTGTGGTTGTCAGTGCATTGCTTTCAAGGATAATTGAAGATTTATCCGCCTGCTCCAGTAAAGCCAGGCTGTTACCGGTTGAAGGCATCAGCCCTGCTAACTGCAGGCCATTGTCTTCGCAGAGTTCCTGCCATTTATGCAATGTCGACGCATAACATGCCGTGACCAGCCAGTTCCAGACACCCGGCGCATCCTCAACCTCACCCTGAGGAGACCAGCCACACTGAACTTCGTCTTCTTCACTTCGCAGCCAGTCTTGGACCACAAATAATGATTGCACCTGCTCACGGGTCACATAACCAAACTCCAGTGCAAGCTCACCAAAACGTTTTGACGCAGGCCGATCCGGGCCGCGAGGCGCGCCCGGATTCTGGGTTTGTTTCTTTTGTGTTTCCTGAATTTCATTGGCTTGCTCAGCACTGATAAAGCCATAGCTTTCCAGCAGGAAACCAAGCGTCCATTGTGATTGGTGTTGCATCAATAAGGGTTCGACTTCCCAACGCACCAGCTCATGCATTTGATCAATCGGTTTGGGATTTTTCGGCGATACCGGCAATTCCACCATCGCGCTCATGGCTGAGGGTGTCAGAACAATCGTTTGTTTGCCCTGCCAGCCCTGCTGTTTTAAAGAGGCCAAAATATATTCAAGCGCTTCAGCCGGGTTTAAATGTTCGGCTTCGGCCTGTGCGATAACCTGTAATTTTTTGCCCTTACGGCTAAATACATAACCACGCAACACCCGTGCATCCCATTCGCAGACCAGTAATGATTTCTGCTTGAGTTGTTGGAGTTTTTCTGTAATTTGATTCAGGTTCATTGTGGTTGAATATTCCAACGAATAGGCGCAATTTGTTGCCGAGGCAAAATACTTATCGTGAACGGTTGACTGGCCATCTCCGGACAATCACCGTCTGTATCCACACAGCGCACATCGACGCGGTAATAACCAACAGGGACAGGCGCGGGATCAATACCAAGATCGACGGCATATTGCTGCATTTCACCGGGGCTAAGACTGGAAGTTGCAGGGGTAAAGCTGATATCAACAGCATCAATTTCTGCCGGCACGCCGGAGATGTTTTTCGTGAGGGTAAATTGCCATTCATCCGGGTTAATTTGATCCCAGCTTTCAATGGCGCTGACAGCCGAGGTATTCACAAACTGAACGGCAAATCCACCGCTGTATAGCCAATCATCTGAACGCACCAGAAAATCATTAATCGCATCTAATGGGGTGTTGTCACTGTCCAGCACCGGATCGTAACCGAGGCTTTGCACTGTCAGATAAGCAGGTGCCGGATCAGTCTCAGGATCATAAGTGGTATCGTAAATATCAATCAGATCGCCAGCATCAAACGGCGGTGCAGCCTGCGATGCTGCTAGTGTCCAGATCCAGCCATAATTGAGTGTCGGAAAATCCTCGATCACCAGGTCATTGTTATAACCATCACGAAATGGCCGATTAAAGTCTGCAAAACTACCGGGCCGTGAATCAGCAGCCGGTACCTGAATATAGGGTCCCTGCCAGCCATAGCGAATACCTTCTGGTGAAGTGCTGGCCACCGGCAATAGTAAATTTGTATTACTTGAGCAAGGTGATGGATAAAACGTTGCGCTGCTAACCGCAACCGTTGGCAGGAAAGCCAGTTCTGGTCCCGTTAATTCCGCCAGACAATAAGGCAAGCGACCATTATCGACAACAAAACCCGTTAGTTCAGGCTGGCCATTTACCGTTCGATCGCCAGCCTGAATGATTGCTTTACGGATTAATTCCAAGCGTCGCTGGGTTTCATCAAACTGCGCCTGATCTTCAATATTCTGCGTAAATAGCAAACCCGCCGAAGCTAAAAGCCCTATCAAAAACAACACCAGAACCAGTTCCAGTAAGGTGAAACCGGTATTAGACTGAAGAAGCTGACTGCGTTGATGTGTTGGCATTTTATTGGTTATCTCAAAATGCACAGCACTAAATCATCACCCTCAGCAACGCAGGGGTCATCGCGATCTGCAGGGTCAGCTTCATCCAGCGTTGTTTCATCGAAGAAGCTTTCCAGAATGCCGTTTGCTCCGGTACTGATAATGCGCACGATATCGGCTGGTAATGGATAGTCAGCAGGAACAGAAACCGTTGTAATCGGCTGACAATCATAAGCGTCACCCGTTAAATCATAGGCACCGGCTGCATCAGCAAAACAACGATAGCGTTGATTAAAGGCTAACTCCGGATCGGACAGAAGGTAGGGATTCCCCCAGCCATCGGTCAGGCCTTCCCGACTGATATACGGGCCATTCCAACCTGATTGACGATTTGACTGCCAAAGTAAAAAATCAAACTGTGCAATATCATAAGGAAAGGTATTGAGCATCCGCAGCGCATTACTGGTGATAACGCTGCCGTTACTGACAAAATCATCCTGACACCAGTCTTGCCACTCAGCGGCATTCGCAGGCACCGCCCCCGGGGAATAATCGTCTGTAAAACCCAGATGATTGGCTGTGCCGAACTCGGCATTAATAGTATTCGGGCTGAAACGACCATCAAGATAAACCTTACAGGGCAATTCGCGGTTATCTCGGCGAAATTGCAATAGCGCTTTTTGTAACTCTGCCACTTCCAAACGAGTGATATTTTCCCGGCCCTGATCTTCATTGCCTTCAAAAGCATTGATAGCCGCCACGGCCAGCACGCCGAGTAAAACGATAATCAGCAGCAATTCAATCAGGGTAAAACCGGACTGGGGCCGATTTTCAGGCTGACAAAAATGTTGTCGGTTAAACAATAAACACCGCATTTACTTGTTTCCGATTTAAGTTGTTATCCGGTTTTTTGAAACACCGGTCCTGCCGCTGCATGTCATCCTGTTCATACAAAACGTTCTGAGAATATTTGAGGTATTGTCGCAACGTTCTGTGAAAAGAAAGGGCGGGCAAAGCCCGCCCCTCTTAGTTTTTCTCAACTATACGAAGAGATTATTGTTGCGCTTCAGACACCAGCTCATCAATGTTTTTACCATCTGGAGAGACGATAGCAATTAGACGAAGGGTGTCATTCCAAGCCCAAGCAGCCCCGGCACCATTTGGATTGCCATCGGCATCACCATATTGACCAGCTTGGAACAGGCCAATATAACGTGAATAATGGACTTCAGGATTAACCTCAGTGTCTTCATCTCCAGTATTACGAACGTAAGTTGGTGATTGAGCAATCGCTACATTACTGAATGTTGTTGAAGCAGCAGCATCACCGCCAAAGCCAAGTGCAAGCATGAAATGACACTCATCACCTTCTAAAGCATCCCCATAACGATTTTGCAAGTTGTTTCCACTTACAGCTACAGAGGCATCAAATGCTGCTGTTGGATATGCAGGAGTTAATGCGCCATTAGGACATTGATCATTCGGAATTACGGCTAAAGCAGTTGGTAACTCACCATCTTCAATTTCAACTTCAGCAGAATTACCGGTACTTTCGTTATGAAAACGGTTAGGAGCATCATCAGGACCTGGACCTTGACCAGAGTTTACAACCTGCAATTCTTCGATACCTGATTCTTCAAACATATCAACTAAAGCTACATAAGACGCAGAACCAGAAGCTGATACAGTCCACGCATTTAAAAATGAGTCCATGATTGGTGCCCGGAAAGACAGCGCACTACCACCTGAATCAACCAAGTTATCCCACTGATTCGGATAAACGTTTTCCACCGCACGGTAGGTACGAATTGCACGGTCAATCGTGGCCGCAGCATTACCAGCTGACGCCGCTTCCGCAGATTCGCCCACATCTTCATAGGCAATCAGCGCACCGGTTGCCAGAATGGCAATCAGGGTGATAACAACGAGCAGTTCCAGCAGGGTGAAACCTTTTTCTTTACCTTGCAGTTTTTGTGCTTTGGCACGCAGTTTTTCATCTTTAATCACAGACAAATTCGCTTTACGGAATTTGCTAATTGCAGATTTCATTTGATTAATGTTCATTACATTTCTCTCTGTTCATGCCTCAGCCGCCCCAAGCAGCCTGATGGTCATCTGGGTTATTTAAAGTTCAAATGTCAGATGTGACCCTTTCACACTCTCTGTCATCAGCTGTTTTCTGTAACCAGCAGTGCTTTTTACGCGTTCGGAGTACTGAGCCATCACAGCAGCGTTAGCCCGCTGCCTGTGGGGTATCAATGACAAAACGGTACTGCTTGCCACAATGCAGAATCACTTCTTTCTGATGACGCTTGAGGATCCGTACCTCAACCCGAATATCGCCATAACCGTCATGTGCAAGCACCTCGTCCATCAGTTCCAGCAGCTTGGCTTTTACAGGCTGTTGAGCGATTTGAACATTTGATGTCATCTTGCATAAAACTCTGGTTGATTTCGGTGTCGCAGATACTAGGCGAAGCGGGAAGAGTTTCCCTATAGGAAGAATTCCTAAAGTTAGGGTTTATTCACATTTTTTTTGCGTGATGAAATATTTCTATTTTATTTCAGACAGTTAACTTCAAGGTTGAGAGGTTTTATCTGTATGGGAAAAATTCCTGTTTTTATGCATAAACAGGAATTATTTCCCGATCCTAGATTGGTTGCGTTGGTTGTAGGTAGCCACGCAAAGTTTATTTGCCAGTGTTTTCGATGTTTTCAGAAGCCGGATAAGGATCTTGCACTATGATCAGAATCGGCAACACCCGTTCGTTACCTTTTACTGCTTTGGCGAGAATGTAGCGATGATAGGCTTCACGATATTCCGGAAACTGTTTAATCGCCTTGAGCATCATTTTCTGAGCTTCAACCGGCTTATCGTTCATCGCGAGATAATAAGCGTGATTATAGACTTCAACCTTCCCCGGCCAATTCTCAACTACCAACTGACTAATCAGCAGTTTATCTTGTATTAAAGCCGGTTGATCAGGCAGTACTCTGACTAAAAAATTATCCGCAACAGGCGTAAATATTGTTTTTGTCCGAAGCTTTAACAATTTCTCAAGATTTTTATCAATTTCGGACTGTGGTAATCCTTGTTCTCTTAATGATGACAAAGTCGATTCTACTTGCTGGTAACTTTTTAGCAGATTGACGACCGACCAAAGTGCAAAAATAAAAATAGCAATAAACAAAAACGGTGCCAGCCGAAATCGCATCTGCAAAGGCTTTTCCGATCCAAGGCCAATTAGCAGACTGGCAAATGCCAGAAAATTTACGTACCACAGTGGATATTCCAACAGACTATGTATGCCAATAACGGACAACAACGCCAGCAACCACCAACGCTCAACGGTCAATGGCGAAGTAAATTGATGCCACAACCAGTAGGCCAACCCTGCGATCAAAATTAAAACGCCAGCTAATCCCGTTTCGGCAAGCAATTGAAAGATCAGATTGTGGGTGTGATTCCAGAGACCTTGTAAGCTCGGATATTCTTCTGTCAGATTGAAGTTGTACCAAGCAAACTCTGCCCAGCCCGCACCTAGCCAAGGATGTTGCAAAAATAACCGCCAGCCCTGCTCTAACAGCATTAATCTGACCGATTCATTACCCATAGTTGAAGCCAGCCGCTCGGCAGGCATGATGGCCGGCTCCAGAAAAACCATCCACGGCACTATCAACTGCGCAACAATAAAACCAGGGATCAACCACAATAAACTTACTGGACGGATCATTGCAGAATGCTTAGCAGTGGTTGTTTTCAGTAACAGCCAACCACCGACTGACAAAACCAGCACATATAAAATCGCCATACGCTGACCCGCCTGAGCAAGTCCGATTAAGAACATCGCGGCAATAATAATTGTGACTAAATTGTTTACCCTGCCCGTGAGTCGTAAATACAATAATGAGGCTAAGCCTAAGGCAATAAAATTAGAGAACTGATTGGTCTGACCTACATTACCTGCCCGGCCATCAAGTATCCAAAATGCCATCCGGCTGCTCTCCGGAATAAACTTACCGATAAACAGCAGAGTCATGATCAGTGCCGCGCCGGCTGTAAATGCCCATGCCAGCGTCGGCACTACTTTTTCCAGCGTTAAAACATGGCGTAAATTACTACCCAGCAAAATCATCAACGCCGAAAAGCCCAGATACAGCATGGCAATAAACTGATTCTGCCAATAATCGGGTTTGAGCAGCCAGATTTGCGGCCCAAGCACCACAATCAATAACAAAGGCACAAAAGTTATTACCGGTAATTGAAATTGTGCGCGGTTACGCCCGGCCAGATAAAGTGCCGCCAAAACACCGAACACCGCTGCCAGCCATTCTTTGAAAAAACTGGCGATAGGTGGCATGTGATACGTCACCAGAAACGGCACAGCGATCATCAGCGCTAAACACGTCAAACTGAAAATGCTTAATAAGGTACGGTCTGTATCGTCGTGGTGACTGCTTGCGACTGACATTTGAGCTTTCCGTTTTGATCTTAAAGGAAAGGCATCATAGAGGCCCAGTCTGCTTCGGGCATTAGGAAAAAATCCTGTTTTTCGCTTCAGCTCAATCAGACGTCAGCTAAAAATTTAAGTTTTTAGCTTTAATTATCAGTCACTTAATTATTACCCGGAAAATTATTACAAACTTTTGACTCAGAAAAAGGAATTCTTCCTATAGGGCTGACGTCAGGCTGCGCTTATCATTCGGATCAACTTCAACAGCATAATCTGTTCACTTGATTAGAAGTTATCCCAGAGGCCGGAGACGGTCCCTCCTTTGGCTGCGAATGTCCCCCATTCGCAGCTTTTTTTTGTTCAGGGCTTGTTTATTTCTTATATCCACCACTGCTGTCGGCTATTTTTGCGTCCGGCAAGGCGGAAATCGTGCATTGTAGTTATTCTCCATAAGCGATTGACAACGCAGTCGGGCGCAAAAATAGTCCCAGCCCTTCGGGTTGTGGCTGAAAAAGCGCCACTC
>FYBJ01001796.1_pt1 | contig 28484 bp, 28 predicted proteins | sample 1134611 | NCBI WGS metagenome assembly FYBJ01 (sample SAMEA104116008, study PRJEB20421) | marine metagenome | isolation source: marine
CGACCACCGAGATCTACACAGAGTAGATCGTCGGCAGCGTCAGATGTGTATAAGAGACAGGCCATGCCCCCGAGCACCTGACGCTGTGGGGACGGGATGACAATCTGGTCATCGCGGGCGACCAGATCATCAGCTCGATCAGTCCCAATATCGGCGTCTATCCGACCGAGCCCGAAGCCGATCCGGTCTCGGACTGGCTGGAGGCCTGCGACCGGCTGGCGCGGTTTGCGCGCGAGGATCACCTGGTGCTGAGCGGGCACAAGCTGCCCTTTACCGGGCTGCCGTTCCGGATGCGGCAGCTGATCGACAACCACCGCGGCGCATTGCAGCGGCTGGAGGCGCATCTGGAGGTGCCGCGCGTGGCTTCGGAGTGTTTTGCGCCGCTTTTCAAACGAAAAATTGATGAAGGCACATACGGTTTGGCCCTTGTCGAAGCCGTTGCGCACCTCAATCATCTGCATCAGGCTGGCCGGATCACGCGGCAGCGCCGCGAAGACGGGGCCTGGCTCTGGCACAGGGAGAGCGATCATGGATGACGACATCAAGACCTCTGCGGAGGCGATGGAAGCCAGTGCCATCCCGCGCTGCCGGGAAGTACATGCCGACCCCGAACGCGATCCGGGCGGCGGGGACATCACCGAGGGGATCGACCTGCAGCCGGTCGGGGACAAGAGCCCGGCGCAATGGGCCTATGAGAGGCTGATCCTCTATATCCAGAACTTTGAGAAGACGCTGGACAACGAGCACGAGGTGGCGATGGGCTTTGCCGGGGATACCACGGGCGTGATCCGGATCGAGGGGATGGGCTATTTCGACCCCGACATCGTGACATTCTACGGCAGCGATCCGGCTGGTGCCAAGACCCAGCTGGTGCAGCATGTGACCCAGCTGAGCGTGATGCTGCGGGCCTTGCCGGTGGAGGTGGAAAAGGCCGAACCGGCGCGGATCGGCTTCCGGCTGGCTGCGGGCTTGAAGAAAACGTAGGCGACGCGGCGCCCGGCGGGCGGGAAGTCGGCCAAGCGGGACAAGGCCGCCATATGTGGCCGGACATCGCATTGCAGGGAGTGGCGGCACGCATTCGTGTTACAAGACCACGAGGCGATGGCCGAACCTGCTGCAACAATGAGGTCCACCGAACATGCTTTTTTTCAGCGTCATTCTCTACCTGGCTGCGGCGCTTGGCGTTCTGGCCATGGGATTGAAATACCTCCGCGCGGTCCCTCCTTTGGACTATCATGCGGAAATCACCAGAAACGAAGAGCCCGGTGAAGCAACCCTGAGAGTTCTTGGTGCCCTCTACAAAGTGATGGGAGGCAGCTTCTTGTCGCTGGGCGTTGTTCTGGTCATGGTTACGCTGTTCGGAGTCTGGAACGACCTGTTATGGGCAAAACTGGCAAACCTGATCGGTGCTCTCCTGGCGGGCGGTCTTTCTGCCCTGGTGCCGCGCAATGTGGAGCAGGCCACCGGCGTCAGAACGCCTTGGCGGATCGCCGCCGCGCTGACGGGTCTTGTCGTGGTCGCTTTTGTGGTCTCGGTTCTGTGACCACTTTCGGTGCGACGTCGATCATGTGACCCATGCCCGCCCGGCCCATCACGGATACCTTCGATCCCGCGTTGCCGCCGTGTGACCCGGACGCGCCTTGCCGTCGGGCCGGGCGACACGTCAGCCGACGCCCCGCCCGGAGCAGAAATTCACGCCATGCGGTGCGCTGGGGGCGTGACACGCCCGGTCGAATAGGCTAACCAGCGGAGAAACACAGTGCATTCGGGGAACACACGCATGGCCGACCACAAGCATGGCGAAATGGACACGACCGTTCAGGAAAAGACCTTTGAGGGCTTTGTCAAAGTCTCGGTTCGGGTGGCGATCTTCTCTATCGCGGTTCTGATTTTCCTGGCAATCTTCAACAGTTGAGCCGCCCCTGAGAGGCGTTAATCCCGGGGAGGTGACATGCTTAGACTGGTCTTGGCTTTGTGCGCGGCACTGGTGCTGTCGGGCTGTGCGGGGGTCAAGGTCTGGGCCCCGGACGAGGCCGTGGCGAGGGCGGCCTATCGCGATGACGGCCCGCCGCGTCTGACGCTGTTCACGATGATCAACAACAACACGGGCGCGGGGGCGCACACGTCGCTGATGATCAACGGCTCGCAGCGGATCATTTTCGATCCCGCGGGGTCGTTCAAGCACGAGAGCGTTCCCGAGCGCAACGATGTGCTTTTCGGTGCCAATCCGGAGATGGTGGATGTCTATACGCGCTACCACGCGCGCAAGACCTTTCGCGTGAGGATTCAGGAGCTGGACGTATCCCCGCAACTGGCCCAGCAGGCGATGGCGCTGGTGCAGAACTATGGCGCGGTGGGGGCGGCGCGATGCTCCGTCAGCACGTCCCAAATCATGTCGCAGCTGTTCCCGGGGCAGATCAAGCAGACCTGGTTTCCCAGGAAGCTGGCGGGCCAGTTCGAGCAGCTGGACGGTGTGCGCGACCAGGTTCTGTACGAGTATGACAGCGACGACAATTCCAAGGTTCTGGCCGCGTGGGACCCTCAGAAAGCGTATTGAACCCATGATTGCGATCATCTTCGAGGTGATCCCGGCAGCGGGCCGCAAGGACGACTATCTGGAGATGGCCGCCGAGATGCGCGCTCTGGTCGAAACGATGCCCGGCTTCATCAGCGTCGAGCGGTTCCAGAGCCTGACCAATCCCGACAAGCTTTTGTCGCTGTCCTTCTGGGAGGACGAGGCGGCGGTGCAGCGCTGGCGCGAACTGCAAGAGCACCGTGCGGCGCAGCGTACGGGGCGTGGCGGCATGTTTGCCGATTACCGCCTGAAGGTCGTCGAAGTCCTGCGCGACTATGGCCAGCAGGACCGCGCAGAGGCGCCGGAGGACAGCCGCGAGGCACATGGCGGGTAAAAATGCCGGTCCCGGTCAGGGTGCCGACAGGGTTGCCAGCCGGGCGCGGTCTTCGCCTGCTTCTTCGTCCAGCCAGTCCCGCAGGGCCGCGATCCTGGGGTCGTTCCAGCGATCCCGCTGGGTGATGATGCAGACCCCGCCCATGGGCGAGGCGCAGACCATATCGGGAAAGGGTGTGACAAGCGCGCCGCTGGCCAGTTCGTCACGGCAGAGCACGAGATCGGCCATCACCGTACCGACACCCATCAGCGCGGCCTTGGTCGCCATGTCGAGGTTGGGAAAGACATCACCGGTTTCGGGGTCGGGTTCGGAGAGGCCGAAATGCTCAAGCCAGGCGGTCCAGTCGGCGCGCCGGGTGGTTTCATGCAAGAGGGTGCTGCGGCCGAGGTCGGAGGGGTCCTTGAGGGGGCCGATCCGTTCCAGATGCGCCGGGCTGCAGGCGGGGGTGAGATAGACGGGGAAAAGCTCGGCCACCTGCATCCCGGCCGGGCGTCCGGGCCATTTTGTGACCGAGAAGCCGACGTCGTAGTCCAGCGCTCCAAATCCGAAATGCGCATAGAATTCCGTGGTCAGGCTGATGCGGATGTCGGGGTGGCGCATCTGGAACCCGGACAGGCGCGGCAGCAGCCAGCGGATCGAGGTCGCGGGCGGGCAGATCACGCGCAGCTCGGAGGCGTCCGCCGCCAGACGCGCGGTTTCCCCGGAGATGCGCCGGAAGCTCTCGGTCAGCACCGGACCGAGCTGCGCGCCCGCCGGGGTCAGGCGAACGCCCTGGGCGTGGCGGATGAACAGCGCCACGCCAAGATGATCTTCCAGCAGCTTCACATGGCGGCTGATGGCGCCGCGGGTGACGTTGAGTTCGTTTGAGGCCCCGATGAAGCCCTCGTGGCGGGCGGCGGCCTCGAAGGCGCGCAGGGCATTGAGCGGGGGCAGGCGCATGGGCGCTCCACAGGATCAGGTTTACTGATCCATGATAGAAGGAAATCTGGTTTGCACGCAAGCGGATATGGGGCGTAGGTTTCCTGTGAGAAGGAGATTACAGCGTAATGAATTGGAGTATTGATCGCAGGATCAGCGGAACAGGCCGCATCGGGCTGGTCCGTTGGGTCATCAGGAAAACTGTGCCTAAGTCAGAGCGTTCGACGCAACCGGCCCGTGTCTTGCATGATTTGCAGCGGTTGGCGGAAACCTCGCCGCACCTCATGCCGGACCTTGGCTTTGTCGAGGACAGGCGGCGGCGTGGCACCGGCATCCGGGTCTGGCGGCGCGGGGTCTATGTGGTCACGCTGCGCATCGGGGCGGCGCGCGCCGAGGCGAGTGTGTCTGACGCGGCCGGTCCGGCGCCGCGGCATGAGGCGGGCGCGGTGGCCAGTCAGCTGCGGGGGTTTTCGAGCTAGCCAGTGGAGATTGGCGCGCCGGGTGCGCTATTCACGGGCAAGGTCGATTAGACGACCCGGCCCGCGCGGCGTTCGTGACAGGCCGACCGGTCAGGGCGATGGGGCGGGCCACATCTGCAAAGCCCTGGACGTTGGAGTGTCACCCGCCCCGGGCGGTTGCGCAGGGCGGGTGCGTATGGGTCAGCCGAAGACCCGGGTCAGGGCGTCGTCGGTGGCCGAGACGATCTGGTCAATGTCGTCCCTGGTGGCGATCAGCGCGGGCGAGTAGCACAGCGTGTTGTTGAAGCCCGGGATCGAGCGGTTGGTTACGCCGATGATCACGCCCTGGGCGTTGCAGTCGGCCACGACGGCCTGGGCCTTTTTCTCGTCAACCGGCTCCTTGCTGTCGCGATCCGCGACCAGTTCGGCACCGAGGAAGAGACCCTTGCCGCGAACATCGCCGACCACCGCGTGCTTGTCCTTCAGCCCATGCAGCTGATCGAGCATGTAGTCGCCCATGGCCGTGGTGTTGTCGAGCAGGCCTTCTTCTTCGATGATCGCCATGTTTTCGAGCGCGGCCGCCGGACCGGCCGTGCAGCCGCCGAAGGTCGAGATGTCACGGAAGAAGCTCATCGGATCGGTGGCATCCTCGCGGAACATGTCGAACACTTTTTCGTTCGTCACGCAGCAGGCAATGGCCGCATAGCCCGAGGCAACGCCCTTGGCCATGGTCACGAAATCGGGCTCGATGCCCCAGTGCTGATAGCCGAACCATTTTCCCGTCCGGCCCACACCGCAGACCACTTCGTCGATATGCAGCAGGATGTCGTACTTGTCGCAAATCTCGCGGATGCGGGGCCAGTAGCCATCGGGTGCGGGGATCACGCCGCCGCCCGCGGTCACGGGTTCAAGGCAGAGCGCGCCGACCGTTTCCGGCCCTTCGGCAAGGATCACCTCTTCGATCGCGTTGGCCGCGGCAATCCCGTAGTCTTCGCCCGAGAGGTCCCATTGCGCGCGGTATTCCATGCAGTGCGGCACGCGGATGAAACCCGGCGCGAAGGGTCCGTATTGCGCGTTGCGCTCGTCCTGACCACCGGCCGACATCGTGGCCAGCGTCGAGCCGTGATAGTCACGCTCGCGGTACAGGATTTTGTATTTCTTGCCGCCGTAGCGCTTGTGCGCAATCTGGCGGACCATCTTGAACGCTTTCTCGTTCGCCTCGGAGCCCGAGTTGGTGTAGTAGACGCGGCTCATGCCGGGCATTTTCGAGATCAGTTTTTCGGAGAAAAGCGCGCCGGGGATCGAGCCGGTGGAGCCCGCGAAATACGGCAGCTTGATCAGCTGGTCGCGGATCGCGTTGGCGATGCGTTCGCGGCCATAGCCCACGTTCACGGTCCACACACCGCCCGAAACGGCATCGAGATGCTCTTTGCCCTTCTGATCCCAGACGCGCATACCGCGGCCTTCGACGATGATCCGTGGATCGCCCTTGGGGTTATCGCCGGTCCAGGGGGCGTGCTGAATGAGGTGGTGCCAGACATTCGCGCGGTCGGCCTCGACCACCTTGTCGATGTCATTGAGAAGATTGCCGTCCATCATATCGTCTCTCCTAAGTGTGAAAGTGGCCGCCGGGGCAGGTCCCGGGCCGGAATCCCATATGTCTGTTTGGCCCGAGAATCAGGAAATTCGATAGGGCCAGTGATCTTCTTGTTATAACGCCAGACGGCGGGTATGGCCCGCGCGAATCTCTCGCGGTTGCAGCAATTACAGGGCCCCCGCGACTTTCAGGGCCTAGAAGTGCCGGGCAAATCGCAGCAGCGCCGCACCCAGAAGCGCGGCCAGGGTCGCGGCAAGTTTCACCAGATTAAGCCGCTCTTTCAGGAAGAATACGCCGATCAGAAGCGCAAAGACGATGGAGGTCTCGCGCAAGGCGGTGACCAGGGGAATGGGGGCCTGAGTGAAGGCCCACATCACCATTGCGAATGCCACGAAGGAGGCACTGCCGCCGAACAGGCCGAGCCGTTTGTGATCCGTCACCGCGCGGCGGATCACGCCCGGCTTCCACAGGGCCATGACCAGGCAGAAGCAGAGCGCGGTGCCCATGGAAAGCCAGGCGTAGAAGGCGACGGGCGAGCCGGAGGCGCGTGCGCCATAGCCATCGACCAGCGAGTAGGCCGCGATGAAGCCCCCCGTCAGCAACGCCAGCGCCGCCGCCACGGGATTGCGCAGACCGTCGGATTTGCGCACCAGCGCGAGGCTGAGGATACCCGCACCGATCACCGCGATGCCGATCAGTTCGGGCAGCAGCAGCTGCACACCCAGGACCGCCACGGAAATCGCCGCCACCAGCAGTGGCGCCACGCCGCGCGCGATCGGGTAGACCTGGCTGAGATCGCCCGCGCGATAGGCCATGGCCAGCACGATCTGGTAGCCCAGATGCAGCAGGACCCCGGTGATCAGAAAGGGCCAGCTTTCCGGCGCAGGCAGGGGCAGCGTCAGGGCCGCCAGCGCGGCAATCGGAAAATGGCCGAGTGACAGGGCGCACATCGAGGCGAACTTGTCCGGACTGCCCTTGACGAAGCCGTTCCAGGCCGCATGAAGCAGTGCGGCCCCGATCACGACAAGGAACACGGTTGTGGTCATCGGTTACTTCGCGTCATAGCCTTGCTTCTGCGCCTTGTAGAGCTGGGCATAAAGCTTGTCATGCCTGAGAAGCGTGGCGTGCTTGCCCTCTTCGATCAGCCGGCCGCTTTCGAGCACGAAAATGCGGTCGGCGTCCGAGATCGAGCTGAGCCTGTGCGCCACGACGATGGTGGTCTTGCCCCTGGTCAGCCGGGCGAGGGCGGTCTTGATGCGTTCCTCGGTGGCCTGGTCGAGCGCCGAGGTCGCCTCGTCCAGCAGCAGGATCGGCGCGTCGCGCAGGAAGGCGCGGGCAATGGCGATGCGCTGTTTCTGGCCGCCGGACAGCTGCGCGCCCTTGGGGCCCACGGGGGTGTCGCCGCGGGCCCGGATCAGCGCGGCGATCTCGGCGTTTTCGGCGGCCTGCCAGATGTCCTCTTCGCTGGCCTCGGGGTTCACATAGCGGATATTGTCCCAGATCGAGGCGTTGAAGATAACGATGTCCTGCGCCACCACGGAAAAGGCCCCGCGCAGGGCGGTGACCTTGAGCTGGTCGATCGGCGTGTCGCCAAAGGTGATCTGACCGCCCTGCACATCATAGAGCCGCGACAGAAGCGACAGGATCGTCGTCTTGCCCGAGCCTGTGGCCCCCACGATGGCCGAGACCTTGCCGCCCTGGAAGGTCATGTTCAGCCCCTTGAAGAGCGGCTGTTCCGGGTCATAGGAAAAATCCACATCCCTGAGCGTGATGTCGGCGGAGGTGTCGAATTCGGTGCGGGCCTGCGGTGCATCGGCAATGGAGGGGGTTTCCCGGAAAAGCCCGCGCACCCGGTCCAGCAGCACCATGTTGGCCTGAAGCCCCGCGAAGAACTGCGCCAGAAGCCGCGCGGGATCAAAGACCATGACCATGCCCAGCAGGAAGATGATGATGCTCGCACCGTCCATGTCGAAATCGGGACTGAGCACCATGTAGCCGCCGCCGCCGATCACCAGCACGTAGACGAAGGCCGAGCTGAGGTCGATCGAGGGCAGCACCAGCGCCTGGGTCAGCTGCACGCGGTTCAGCAGGCTGCGGATCGACCGGGTGTTTTTCATCAGCCGCGAGATTTCCATCGGCTCCTGGCTCGCGATCTTGACCGTGCGCATACCTGTGATGGTTTCCTCGATCCCGCTCATGTAGTTCGCCACGGCGGTTTCGGCCTCGCCCTGGGTTTCCTTGACCCGGTCCGAGACGAAATTCATCACCCAGATGATGAAGGGCAGCACGATCAGCGCCGACACGAAGAGAATCGGGTTCTTGTAGATGAGATAGCCCGAGACGATCACCACCGTGACAGCATCGCGGACCGCGTTGGCCACGCCGAGCCCGATGAAATTGCCCAGAAGCTGGGTGTGGGTGACGATGCGCAGGATCACTTCGCCCGATTTGGTACGTTCGAAATAGGCCAGATCCAGGTCCATGAGATGGCCCAGCATGTCGCGCCGCATCTCGAATATGGCCTGGTTGGACACCCGTACGGTCACGAGCGGCACCAGATACGACATGAGCCCGCGCAATGCGAAGAGAAAGAAGACGGCAGCACAGACCAGTACCAGTTCCCGAACCGTGCCACTTTCGAAGATGATGCGCAGGCCGTTCTCGGTGATCGACAGGAATTGCTGGTAGACGATCCCCTGGATCAGGATCATGCCGAGCACGAGAAAGAGTTTCCCGAGATGCTTGCGCAGGTAGCTCGACCAGATCCAGCGCAGGTTGTCGCGATCCTGGGCGGAATAGAAGGGGCCGCGCTTGGGTTTGGCTGGGGTGGTCATCAAGGGATTGGCCCGGTCGCTGAGATGTTTCGCACCGCTTTACCCTGCTGCCGACGGGAGGTCACGTGGAAAGGCGGGACCACGACCGCGCAGAGGCAAGCGCGGCACATGGAGAGCGTTGTGCAGCGGACATCTCGGGTGAAATTTTCCGCGTGGAGAATTGGCCGGAATTTGTGCAAATTCCGTTTCCGGTGGCGGCCGCTACTCCCAGCAGTTGACCAATACGGTCATGCCCGTGGCGCGGTCGGCGAGGTCCGCGGGGGTGATCCGGGACAGGTCGGAGGTCGACGCGGGCGCGATGCCTGCGGCTTGCAGGAGGGTCGTCAGGCTGTCGGCATTTGCCGCAAAGCTCACGCCTTCGGGCAGTTGCCGGCCGTTCGGTTTGTTGGCCAAGAGCATACCCAGCACCGCGCCGGCCTGATCCATCACCGGGCCGCCCGCGTCGCCCTCGAGCGCGGTCAGCGCGAGGCGTTTCACCCCATCCTCGCCACCCAGACCGCGCAGGTCCGCGACCTCGCCAAAGGTCAGCGACGGCGCGCCCAGCACGCCGCCGAAGGAATAGCCCGACACGGCCACGTTCGACCTGATCCGCGGCGTGTTCTGCTGGAACGCCGCCACGCCCATGGGCGCGAGCGCGGTCCGGGGCTTGAGCACGGCGATCCCGGCTTCGTCATCGTCGACCACCACATCGGCGCGGTAATCGTCCTCGATCGTCACGTAGCTGCACGAGTCGACGACTTCGGACGTTGTCACCACGGCGCCCGTGTCGTCCACATAAAAGCCCGAGCGCGACAGGCGTGGTTTGCGGATCTCCAACCCCGAGACGAGGTCGATGCTCTGCGTCTCGTCGAGGCCCGATGCCGCATCCAGAACACCGTCGATGCGGGTGAAACTCTGCTGCATTTCGCTCAGCAGCCGGGTGCGGCGGTCCTCGTCGCCGGCGGGCCAGACCAGGGTGAAGCCCTTGATCCGGCCGTTTTTCAGCGAGGCCACGGTGTGCGACACCATCGTGGCGTTTTCGCCGATCAGAACAAAGCTGTCCTGTTTGCGCTCGCGCGGGCCGTCGGGCGGCACGATGCGCAGCGTCTGCATGATGTCGTAAAGGCCGAACAGCGTGTCGCGATTACCCTCCTGAGAAATCAGGAGCACCCTGGCCGGGATGTCACCGGTGGCCTCGTACTGGGCGAAGGGGGGCTCGAATTTCGAGAATGCGACGACGCCGAGGGGGAGCTTCATCTCGATGCCGGTTTCGGGGTCGGAGACGCGCTGCAGGTCGAGACCGTCGAGCACGGCGTTGTACTGGCGCAGAAGCTCGGCGCGTTGCATCGTGGTCAGGACGCCGGTCGGCTCGAACCCGTTTGCCTCCTGCCAGCCAACCATGGAGCGGCGCGTGCCGGGGCCGAAGGCCGCGTCGATGCGGCCCTCGTAGAAGCCGGCCCATTGCAGGGCGATCTGCAGGTCGGCGCGCTGGTCCCGGCTGAGATCGCGCTCGGAGGCGCGCGCCTGACGCGGGGTTTCGTCAGCGGACGCGGGCTCTGGTGCGGGCTCTGGTGCGGGGGCCGTCACGGCAGCGGTGCCGGTCTCGGGCTCAGGCTCGGGTGTCGGTTCCGGCTCGGGCGTGGCCGGGCCCGTCGAGAGGGCCTGGATTTCGGCCAGTGTGGTGCTGCCCACGGGCCATATCTGGCGGCGGTATTCGCTGCTGGAGGTCAGGTAGCTGTCGCGCGGGATGCGGCCATCGGCGCGCAGGACGCGCAGAACCTGTTCGGCATCTCCACGCCGGTAGGGGCCAAGCGCCACGCCGTACCAGCCGCCGCCCAGTTCGAACCCGTTGACGTCCTCGAGCTGGGCCGAGCGGCGTTGCAGCGCCTCGTTGATCTGGTTGAGCGTGGGTTGGGCCTCGATCTGGACCCAGACAAGATCGTCCGGCTGCTGAGCCGAGACCGCGGAGAAATGAAACGCGGTGATGAGCGCCATGAATGCGCCGAAAAGAAATCGCGTGAAAAGCCGCGTCATGAAAAGACCCTGTCCTTGCCCTGTTTTGCGGGTGCGTGCCGCCCTGTCCCCGGGTGAAAAGCGCGCAAACGTCCTGTTTCGCATTGTTTTAACAAATCCCGCGGGTGATGCATCCCAAAAATGCCGGGACGCGCGGGGGACCTGGGGCGGAACCTTGGCCGCGGGCGCGTTCAAGCGGTGCATGGCGCGTGCGGCGCTCGTGGCCGGGGCGGAGCTCCGGGGAAGGCCCGGCATTGAAGGTCCGGCATCCAAGACCTGACACTCAAGACATGTCTTACACGACATGTCTTAAACGGAGCGTCCGGGCCGTTGCGGATCGCGTTTGCGGCATTCCGGAACAGGTCAGAAGCGAAGTGGGCAAGAACCGGAAAACCTTCGCGTCAAGAAAATATTTGCAGTTCTTTCAACGTCCTGAAGGCCTGTGCGTTCCATGAGCGTCCAAAGTTTTTCTGTCGGCGATCCGGCTGGCCCGGCCTCTGTCTCGTCTGCCGCAAGAATTTCTTAAGACCTGTCGTCTATGACATGTCTTGATCAGCATCTTTGCTGTTCATCCGCGATACACGACACGAAAAGGAGCCTGCCCATGTATCGACCCGACCGTTTTGCCCGGACCTATGCCACCGAACGCGGACATGCACTCTGGGATTTCCTCAACCGGCAGGACAACGTGATGCGCATGGAAACCGCCTCGTACCTTCTGCGCCCCGCGGTCGAACCTCTGGCCCCGCACCTGCTGCGCGAGTTCGGCGGCGAGGTCACGCAACGCCGGATCAAGCAGATGATCGGTCATATGGCGCGCCAGATCCTCGAGGCGCGCGGTTTCCGCCTGCACCAGAGCGGCGTCAAGATACGGCGGCGCGGCAATTTCTTTGCCAGCGGGTCGCGCTACATCCGCGAGGAAACGGGCATGGCCTCCACCTGACCTGACGCAGGCCGATCCGCGGCAATCATCGAATTGACCCCCGCGCTGGCGCGCCGTAGGTAGGGGCCCGACTGATACGGGCAAATCCAAAGGGCGGGGCGTATGGCCGGCACAGCTTCGAAACCGCGCAGTTTCCAGGAGATCATCCTGCGGCTGCAGGCCTACTGGGCCGCGAGAGGCTGTGCCATGTTGCAGCCCTATGACATGGAGGTGGGCGCGGGCACGTTCCACCCGGCCACGACACTGCGCTCGCTGGGCTCCACGCCCTGGGCCGCGGCCTATGTGCAGCCGTCGCGCCGGCCCACCGACGGGCGGTATGGCGACAGTCCGAACCGATGGCAGCACTACTACCAGTACCAGGTGCTGATCAAACCCAGCCCGCCCGATCTGCAGGCGATCTACCTGGGGTCGCTCGAGGCGATCGGCATCGACATGGGTCTGCATGATATCCGCTTTGTCGAGGATGATTGGGAGAGCCCCACGCTTGGGGCCTGGGGCCTTGGCTGGGAGGTCTGGTGCGACGGGATGGAGGTGAGCCAGTTCACCTATTTCCAGCAGGTGGGCGGGCATGACTGCGCGCCGGTCTCTGGCGAGCTGACATACGGGCTGGAGCGGTTGGCGATGTATGTGCTGGGTCATGACGATGGCAACGAGATGCCGTTCAACGACCCCGACGCCCCGATCCCGCTGACCTATGGCGATGTCTTTCGCGAGGCGGAGGCGCAATATGCGCGCTGGAATTTCGACGTAGCCGATACGGAGATGCTGCTCCGGCATTTCCTGGACGCCGAGGCCGAATGCGCCCGCATCCTCGACCAGCCCGAGCAAGATGCCAAGACGGGCCGCCGCATCGTCATGGCGCTGCCGGCCTATGACCAATGCATCAAGGCCAGCCATATCTTCAATCTGCTCGATGCGCGCGGCGTGATCAGCGTGACCGAGCGCCAGGCCTATATCGGCCGCGTACGAACCCTTGCCAAGAAATGCGCCGACGCTTTCTTGCAGACCGAAGCCGGAGGATGGGAGGCCGCCTGATGGGCAAGTTTCTGGTACTTTTGATCATGGTGTCCGCCGTTGGTATGGGCGCGGCGATCTATTATCTGCAGGTGTATGCTTACTACGAAGAGGTCGCCCTGAGGCCCGGTGAAGACGTGATGATGACCTCGGCCGTCAGCGGCGCGGTCGTCCCCGTGCCCTATGACAACTTCCAGGCCATCGACAGCCAGAGCAGCCCGATCCGCTATCGCGCCTGTTTTACGACACCGCTGGACCGCGAGGCCCTGATCGGGGGTTACGTCCCCGTCAAGGAACCGGGGCCCACCGTGGCGCCGGGGTGGTTTGACTGTTTCGATGCGGTCAAAGTGGGCACCGCGCTGGAAGAGGGCCGGGCGCTGGCCTTCATGGGCACAGAGAACGTCAAATACGGCATCGACCGGATTGTGGCGATTGACGAAGATGGGCGCGGTTTTGTCTGGCACCAGATCAACCGCTGTGGCGCGATCGTGTTCGACGGCAACCCGGCCCCGGACGACTGCCCGCAACCGCCCGAAGGGTACTGAGCGATGCCTGACCTGCTGATCGAACTGTTCTCCGAGGAAATTCCGGCGCGGATGCAGGGCAAGGCCGCGGATGACCTCAGCAAACTCGTGACCGGCGGGCTGGTCGAGGCGGGGCTGACCTATGCCGGTGCCGCGGCGTTTTCCACGCCCCGGCGCCTGACGCTGGCGGTGGAGGGAATGGAGGCGTCGTCGCCCACCCTGCGCGAAGAGCGCAAGGGCCCGAAGGTGGGCGCGCCCGAGCAGGCCGTCGAGGGGTTCCTGCGTGGTGCGGGTGTGACCCGCAAAGACCTCGAAATCCGCGATGACAAGAAGGGGCAGGTCTATTTCGCCACCATCACGCGCCCCGGCCGGCCGGCGGCCGAGATCGTGGCCGAGGTTCTGGCGAACACCATCCGCAACTTTCCCTGGCCCAAGTCGATGCGCTGGGGCAACGGGTCCCTGCGCTGGGTACGGCCTTTGCATTCGATCCTGTGCCTGATCACCGACGCGGCGGGCGAGGCGACCGTCGTGCCGATGGAGCTAGACGGCATTACCGCCGGCGACACCACCGAGGGGCACCGCTTCATGGCCCCGGGGCGGTTCCGCGTGACGTCCTTCGAGGACTACGCCGCCCGGCTCAAGCGCGCCCATGTGGTGCTCGACGCCGAGCAGCGGGCGCAGGCGATCTGGCAGGAGGCCACCAATCTGGCCTTTGCCGCGGGGCTCGAGGTCGTTGAGGACAAGGGCCTGCTGCGCGAGGTGGCGGGGCTGGTGGAATGGCCGGTGCCGCTGATGGGCGAGATCGGGGTGGAGTATCTGGACCTGCCGCCGGAGGTGCTCAAGACCTCGATGAAGGAGCATCAGAAGTTTTTCTCGGTGAAGAACCCCAGGTCGGGCCGGATCGAGCGTTTCATCACCGTGGCCAACCGCGAGACGGCAGATCATGGCGCGACCATCCTGACCGGCTACCAGAAGGTTCTGTCGGCGCGGCTGGCGGATGCCAAGTTCTTCTGGGAGAACGATCTGCGCGAGGCCGAGGCGGGCGGTCAGGCGTGGCTGGATGCGCTGTCGAATGTCACTTTCCACAATAGGCTGGGTTCCCAGGCCGAGCGGATCGACCGGATCGCCGCGCTGGCGCGCGAGATTGCGCCGTTGGTGGGCGCCGATGCGGATGCGGCCGAACAGGCCGCACGCTGGGCCAAGGCGGATTTGTCCTCGGAGATGGTCTATGAGTTCCCCGAATTGCAGGGGCTGATGGGGCGGTACTATGCCGAAAAAGCCGGGCTGGGCGAGGATGTGGGCCAGGCGGCCGAGGAGCATTATTCGCCGCTGGGGCCATCGGATGACGTGCCGATGCGGCCGGTGTCGGTCGCCGTGGCCTTGGCCGACAAGATCGACACGCTGACCGGGTTCTGGGCGATAGGCGAGAAACCCACGGGGTCCAAGGACCCGTTTGCATTGAGGCGGGCGACGCTGGGGGTGATCCGGTTGGTGGTGGAGAATGGGTTTTCGTTGCCACTTCTTAGAGCGGGTTCAGAGGCTACTCATATTCTCTATGATTCCTACTCTAACTCGTTCAACATTTTCTCACCCGATGGAGGTTCAGTAGAGGGTCAGGAAGATCATCAGTTGGCTTTGTCGGGCTACGACCGGTCAGGGAAAGAACCCTACTACGTGACGTTTGAACCGCCAAGAAACCTGTACATGGGTGATGACGAAATGGCCTTTGTTGGCGGCGATCCTTGTCCTTTCAAACTCCAACCAGCGACCGAGCTTGCAAAAAACCTCCTCACCTTCTTCCATGATCGCCTCAAGGTCTACCTCCGGGATCAGGGCATTCGCCATGACGTGATCGACGCCTGTATCGCGATGGAGGGCAATGACGATCTGGCGCTCTTGGTCAAGCGGGCACAGGCGCTGAGCGATTTCCTGAAAACCGAGGATGGCGGGAACCTGTTGCAGGGGTTCAAGCGAGCCAACAACATCCTGAGCCAGGCCGAGGAGAAGGACGGGGTCGAATATTCCTATGGCGCGGATGTGAAATTTGCCGAGACGGACGAGGAGCGCGCGCTTTTTGCGGCTCTGGATGCGGGCGAGCCGAAGATCGAGGCCGCTTTGAAAGCCGAGGATTTTGCCGCCGCCATGGGGGCGATGGCCGATCTGCGCGCGCCGGTGGATGCGTTTTTCGAGGCGGTGCAGGTCAACACCGACAACGATATCGTGCGGCGCAACCGGTTGAATTTGCTGAGCCGTATCCGCAAGCTGTGCAGCTCGGTCGCCGATCTGAGCCGCGTCGAGGGCTGAGCGCCCGGAATTTGGGAAAATTCCGAACCGGAAAATGCACATTTTCCGTCCCGTTTTCCGTGCGGAAAACGCGCGCCCGCGCTTGTGTTGTGCGTCAACCTCCGTATGCTGCGCCCACGAAAGGAATTTGCCGCAGTGCAGCATGACGATCTGGACATAACGCTGATCACGCCCGACGCGCCGATGGCCGCCGAGACCCATGGCGGGCGCGCCAAGTGTCTGCAGCGGCTGGTGCGGCTGGACCTGCCGGTGCCGAGGACCATCGCGTTGTCGTTCTGGACGGTGCGGGCGATTGCGGCGGGCGAGTTCGTGGATGGCCGGACCCTGCTGGAGCCGTTCGAGGAGAACCCGCTGTTGTGCGTGCGCCCCTCGTCCGAGGACCCCGACTGGGGCGGCCCGCGGGCCATTCTGAACATCGGGATGAACGATGCCAAGCTTGCCGAGCTGTCCGAAAGCCTCGGGCAAGAGGCGGCGGCCAAGCTCTATCTGCGCTTCGTTCAGTCCTATGCAATCCATGTGGCGCGGCTGGACCCGGACGAATTCGACAATGTGGATGACGATCCGGTCAAGGGGCTGCAGGAGGCGCTGGAAACCTATGAGGACGAGGCCGAGGAGCCGTTTCCGCAGGATCCGGCCGAGCAGCTGATCGAGGTGTTGCGATCCATGGCGCGGGCCTGGGACGGCACCACCGCGCGCCTCCTGCGGCAGGCCAAGGGCGCGCCGGCGGATGCGGGGCTGGGCCTTGTGGTGCAGGCCATGGCGCTGGGCGTGGGCCGGGGTGAAAGCGGCGCCGGCGTCATGCAACTGGTCAACAGCCAGACTGGCGAGCGCAAAATCACCGGGCGTTACATGTCCCAGAGCCAGGGCCGCGACGCGCTGAGCCGGGGGGCGGATGCGCTGTTTCTGGAGCGCGATCCGCGCGGGCCGTCTCTGGAAGAGCTGGCGCCCGAGGCCTTTGCGGAGCTGAAGGCGCACACAGCGCTGATGCGCGAGAAGCTGCGCGAGGAGATGCAGGCCGAGTTCACCATCGAGAACGGTGCGGTCTATCTGCTGGACGGCGTGCGGGTGGCGCGCAATGCGCGGGCCGCTGTGAGCATCGTGGTGGCGCTGGCCGAAGACGGGATCATCAGCCACGAAGAGGCGTTGATGCGGATCGAGCCGCGCGCGCTGAACGAGCTTCTGCACCGGCAGGTCGACCCCGAAGCCGCGCGCGACGTGATCGCCCGGGGCGTGGCCGCCAGCCCGGGGGCGGCCAGCGGGCGCATCGTCTTTACGGCCGAGGCGGCACAGGCCCACGCGGCGCAGGACATCGCCTGCATCCTGGTGCGGCGCGAGACCAGCCCCGAGGATATTCGCGGAATGCATGCCGCCGCCGCCGTTCTGACCGAACGGGGTGGTGTGACCAGCCATGCCGCGGTGATCGGGCGCGGGATTGGCCTGCCTTGTGTCGTGGGTGCGTCCTCCATCCGGTTTCGGACGCGCAGGCATCAATTAACGGCACCGGACGGACGGGTCTTTCGCGAAGGCGACATGATCACCATCGACGGCACCAATGGCGAGGTGCTGGCGGGCGAGCCGAAGCTGCTGGAGGCGGGGCATGACGACAGCCTGAGGGTGCTGATGAAATGGGCCGATACAGTGCGCGACATCGCGGTGCGGGCCAATGCGGACACGCCGCGCGACGCCGAGACCGCGCGCTGGTTCAGCGCGCAGGGGATCGGTCTTTGCCGGACCGAGCACATGTTCTTTGACGCCGACCGGCTGACGGTGATGCGCGAGATGATCTTTGCCGGTTCCAGCGAAGACCGCGCCGCCGCCCTTGAACGCCTGCTGCCGATGCAGCGCGAGGATTTTGCCGAGCTTTTCCGCATCATGAAGGGCCGCCCGGTCTGTATCCGCCTTCTGGACCCCCCACTGCACGAGTTTCTGCCCACCGACAGAACCGGCCACCGCGAATTGGCCGAGGCGCTGGACCTGCCGCTGTCGGATGTCACGCGCCGGGTCGAGGCGCTGGGTGAATACAACCCGATGCTGGGGATGCGCGGCGTGCGGCTGGGCATCACCGTGCCCGAAATCTACGACATGCAGGCGAGAGCGATTTTCGAGGCCCTGCTGGAACTGCCCGAGGATGGTGATCCGGTCGTGCCCGAAATCATGATCCCGCTCGTGTCCGCCAGCCGTGAAGTGGACCTGGTCAAGGGTCGTATCGATGCCGTGGCCAGTGCCGTGCGCAACGAGACAGGCCGCCGGTTCAAATACCGGCTCGGCGTCATGGTCGAGACGCCGCGTGCCGCGCTGCGCGCCGGCGAGATCGCGCCCAAGGTCGAGTTCCTGAGTTTCGGGACCAATGACCTCACGCAGATGACCTATGGGCTGAGCCGTGACGACGCGGGCCGTTTCATGTCCGATTATGTGCAACAGGGGGTCTATCCCGAGGACCCGTTCCACACGCTGGACACGGACGGGGTGGGCGAGCTTCTGAGCCTCGGGGCCGAGCGTGCGCGGGCCGCCAACCCGGACCTTGTCCTGTCGATCTGCGGCGAGCATGGCGGCAATCCCGAATCGATTGCCTTTTGCCGTGCGGCCGGATTTGACTATGTCTCCTGCTCGCCCTTCCGGGTTCCGGTGGCGCGATTGGCCGCGGCGCAGCTTACCTTGCGCGACAAGATAGGGTAGCAGACAGGTTCGACACCGCTACATCTGCTTGAAGGCGCGCGGGCACATGCGTCAAAACCGCCCGCCGGGTGGACGAATCCTGCAATTTTAACTAACTGCCCCGCAGAACAGAGGCCATGCCCGTTGATGGGCAGAGGGACATAATGCTGAAAAGAGTCATGTTGATCGTCGCGCTGATGGCCAGCCCGGTGGTGGCGGAAACGCCCACCGACAAGCTGATCGGTCAGGAAAAACGCGCCCTGCAATCCGTCAAGGAAGGCCGCGTCGCGACCTTGCTGAAGCCTGGGGCGGGCGAGTTCAGCTATTCGCGCAATTGGCTCGATGGTCAGAAGGTCGCGAAAGGTGGCGCCGATTGGCAATGCCTGGCCGAGGCGCTCTATTTCGAGGCGCGCGGCGAAAGCGTGAAGGGGCAGTTCGCCGTGGGCGAGGTGATCCTGAACCGTGTCGACAATCCCCAGTTTCCCAACTCGGTCTGTGGCGTGATCAAGCAGGGGACAGGGCGCAAGTTCCAGTGCCAGTTCACCTATACCTGCGACGGCATCAAGGAAGTGATCGCCGAGCCCAAGGCCTATGAGCGGGTGGGCAAGGTGGCCGCGCTGCTGCTGGCCGGGGCGCCGCGCAAGCTGGTCAAGGGGGCCACGCATTACCACACCCGCGCGGTCAGTCCGAGCTGGTCCCGCGTCTATCCGCGCGTGGCCGCGATCGGTGTGCATTATTTCTACAAACGCCCCACGCGCCTGTCGCAGAACTGACCCCAGGCGGCGGTTTGCGGATTTGTCTCGCTGCGGTCTCCGTGCTAGAGCGCGGGGCAACGACCCCCGTGGAGCGCGGATATGAGCAACGAAATCAGGCTGGCCTTTGAACACCCGTCCCTGCGGGCCGATGCCACGGCCCCCGATGGCCCGCTGGACCGCATTTCGGTGCGCGATCATGTGGTCGAGGTCGAGATCGGTGCCTTTCAGGCCGAGCGCGGCACAACGCAGCGCGTCAGCTTCAACGTGGTGGTCGAGGTGCGGCCACTGACGGGCATGGTGGATGACGATGTGGACCGCATCCTGAGCTATGACAAGGTGACCGAGGCGATTGCCGGTGAACTGGCTGATGAACGGATCAACCTTCTGGAAACATTGGCCGAACGGATCGCCGAGCGCATCCTGGTCGAGCCGCAGGCGGTGCGGACCTTCGTGCGTATCGAGAAGCTGGATCGCGGCCCCGGAGCGCTGGGTGTCGAGATCGTGCGTGCGGTCGGGGACCTCGGGGCCAAACCCGAGGCACAGAGTATCGACGTCCCGCATCCGCATGTGGTCTATCTCAGCAACGCGGCGATCCGGTCGCCCAACCTGGGCAAATGGCTGGATCAGCTTGAACAGCGGGCCGAGCCGGTGATCCTCTGTGTGGGGCGCGCCGATGTCGAGGCGCCCCAGACCGGCCACAGGATGACCCAGCGCCGCGTGGACCTTCTGGCCATCGAACAGAATGCCTGGGTTCTGGGCGGCCGGGATGATCGCTGCGTGGTGGTGGCCACCCGGACCGAGCTTGACTGGGCAATGAAGAACGGTCAGATCAGCGTCTGGGCACCGTCGAAAATCACGCTGGATGCGGTGGACGGCCCCAGCGCCAGCCCCGGGGACACGGTGGCGCTGGCCGCGTGGTTTGCCGGGCATATGGAGGCGTCCGACCTGCTGTTGATCGGTGCGCCGCCACCGGGCGCGTCGCCTGTGACGGTGCTGGTGCAGGACATCGCGCAATCGGGGCTGTAGTTCCAACGTGCCCCGGACCTGATCCGGGGCCTCGACCTTTGGCTAGGAGGTCCCGGGTCAGGCCCGGGACGGTTGTGAGATGAGTTCGACCTATTACCGCCCCATCGCCCGGTATGATCACGTCCGGACCGAGGGCGCGCTGCCGCTTGCGGGCGGGTGGTGCTGGTTCGATACGGTTGAAGAAATCCGCCGGGACGCGCCGCCGCGGCTGATCCCCGCGCGAGAGGTTCCGGACGCGGTTCTGACCCGGCTGACCGCGGGACGGGAGGGCATTGCGGGCCTGTCCTTCGATGCGCCGCAGATCATGGGTATTCTCAATGTCACGCCGGACAGTTTCTCGGATGGCGGGCAGCACTATGCGCCCGAGGCGGCGCTGGCGAGGACGCTTCAGATGGTCGCCGAGGGCGCCGCGATCGTCGATGTGGGCGGCGAATCCACCCGGCCCGGTGCGGCGGAAGTGCCCGTGGATCAGGAGATTTCCCGCACCGCCCCGGTAATCGCCGCGATCTGCGCGGCGCGCACCGTCCCGGTCTCCATTGACACCCGCAAGGCCTCTGTGGCGCGTGCCGCCCACGAGGCCGGGGCGGGCCTTGTCAATGACGTGGCGGGGTTCACCTTCGATCCCGACCTCGCGCCGTTCTGCGCCGAGGCGGGCCTGCCGGTCTGCGTGATGCACGCCCAGGGCACGCCGGAAGTCATGCAGAAGGACCCGCGATATGACCATGTGGCGCTGGACATCTACGACTACCTCGAAGGTCGAATCCTCGCGCTGGACGCCATCGGCATCCCGCGCGCGCGGATCATCACGGACCCTGGCATCGGCTTTGGCAAGACGCGGGCACATAATCTGACACTGTTGCAGAATGTGTCACTTTTTCACGGGCTTGGCTGCCCGATCCTGCTGGGGGCCTCGCGCAAGCGCTTCATCGGCGACATCAGCGGCGTCGGGACCGCTGCCGAGCGCGCGCCGGGGTCCATCGCGGTGGCGCTGGCCGGGGTGGCGCAGGGCGTGCAGGTGCTCCGGGTGCATGATGTCGACGAGACGCGCGCCGCCCTGGCGCTGTGGCGGGCGGCAACGGGGGGTTGAGTATTTCTGGAAAGATGAAGTTCATGTGGCTTCATCTTTCTGAAAATACTCGAAAATCCGGACCTCACCCCCTTTTGGCACGTTCCGAGAATAGACGGCGGAGCGCGCCAAGCTGGCTGAGGGCCACGCCGAGAAGGATGAGCCCCAGCGCCCAGAGAAGTGTGGGCGGCAGTGCTTCGCCCAGCACCAGCGTGCCCAGGATCACCGACCAGACCGGCACCTGGTAGTTCACCAGGCTCATGAAGACGGGCCCCGCGTCGCGGATGATCTGGACCAGGATCAGCTGGGCGATGCCGGTGGGCAGGATACCCAGGTAGAGCAGGGCCAGCAGGCTCGCGGTGGGCATGGTCTCGGGCCAGCCTTCGACCCAGAGCGCGTAGGGCGTGAAGATCAGTGCGGCGACCGACAGGGCGGCCGCCGACAGCGAGAGCATGTCGACCGCGGGGCAAAGCCGCGTGGTGATCGAGCCGATGGCATAGCAGCTGGCGGCCGCCACGCAGGCGAGCCGCGCCAGAAGTTCGAAATCACTGCCTGTCGAGGCAAAGGCCTGCGGTCCGATCAGCACGCCGACGCCGATGGTCCCGATGACAAAACCGACGGTGCGGCGCATCGTCATGACCTCCCCGGGCACCAGGACATGCGCCAGGGGCAGAACGAAAAGCGGCACCACGGCCATGCTGACACCGGCAAAGCCCGAGGCGACATAGAGCTGTCCCCAGGACAGCAGGAAAAACGGGATGGCGTTGGTGAACAGCGCCATGATTAGCACGCTGGCCCATATTTTTCCTGCGTTTTCGCCGCGTCGGGGCGGCAGGCCCACGCCGCGACCATAGGCGAGGATCAGCAGGAAGACCGCACCAAGCGTAATGCGCGTGGCCACCAGAAACAATGGGCCCACGCTGCGCAGCGCCACCTCCACGCCCATGAAGGACGCGCCCCAGATCACGCCCAGAAAGGCGAGCTTGAGCCAGTTGACAGGGCGGATGGTCATGGCTGTCTCCTGAGGGAATGACAAAGGGCGCCCGGTTCGCCGGACGCCCTTTTGCCGACTGTTTCGACGTTTGGATCAGTTCTTGGCCTGGTCCACAAGCTTGCCCGCCGAAATCCACGGCATCATGTCGCGGAGTTTCTTGCCGGTTTCCTCGATCATGTGCTTGTCATTCAGGCGGCGGGTGGCCTTGAACGAAGGCTGGCCCACGGCGTTTTCCTGCATGAAGTCGCGCACGAATTTGCCGGTCTGGATGTCGCGCAGGATCGCCTTCATCTCGGCCTTGGTCTGCTCATAGGGCAGGACGCGCGGGCCGCTGACATATTCGCCATACTCGGCCGTGTTCGAGATCGAGTAGTTCATGTTGGCGATGCCGCCTTCGTAGATCAGGTCGACGATCAGCTTCACCTCGTGCAGGCATTCGAAATAGGCCATTTCCGGCGCGTAGCCAGCCTCGACCAGCGTCTCGAAGCCGCAGCGGATCAGCTCAACCAGGCCGCCGCACAGAACCGCCTGTTCGCCGAAGAGGTCGGTTTCGCATTCCTCGCGGAAGTTGGTCTCGATGATGCCCGAGCGCCCGCCGCCGATGGCCGAGCAATAGCTGAGCCCGATCTCAAGCGCCTTGCCGGAGGCGTCGTTGTCCACCGCCACGAGGCAGGGCACGCCGCCACCCTTGGCATATTCACCGCGCACGGTGTGGCCGGGACCCTTGGGGGCCATCATGATCACGTCGACGCCCGGCTTGGGCTCGATCAGGCCGAAATGCACGTTCAGCCCGTGGGCGAAGGCGATGGCGGCGCCATCGCGCAGGTTGTCATGCACATATTTGCGGTAGGTCTCGGCCTGAAGCTCGTCGGGCATGGTGAACATGATCAGATCGGCCCAGGCGGCGGCCTCGGCGATTTCCATGACCTTGAGGCCCTCGGCTTCGGCCTTTTTCGCCGACGGGGACCCGTCGCGCAGGGCCACGACCACGTTTTTGGCACCGCTGTCGCGCAGGTTCAGGGCATGGGCGTGACCCTGGGAGCCATAGCCCAGGATGGCCACTTTCATGTCCTTGATCAGGTTGATGTCACAGTCACGGTCGTAATAGACGCGCATTTGGTGTCCTCCGATGGGGTTGTTTGAGGGGGAATGTAACGTGTGTCGGCCGATTTTCGCGGCATTATCGAGTTGATACGGAAAAAATTTTGAGTATTTATAATCAAAAATAAGAAATATTGGAAATTTCATGCTTGATGATGTCGATCGGCGGCTCCTGCGCCAGTATCAGTATGATCCCGGGCTTGGGCCTGCGGACCTGGCCGAGCGCGCCGGGGTGACGCCCGCGACCTGCGCGCGGCGGCTGGGTGTCCTGCAGGACAAGGGCGTGATCCGGGCCGTGCGGGCGGTGATCGACTGGCGCGCGCTTGGCTACGAGGTGGAGGTCAGCCTGCGTGTCACGCTGGACAAGACGCAGGGGCGCGCCTTTGACGAGTTTACGGCCGCCGCGCGGCAGGTGCCGGAGGTGGTCGAGCTTCAGACCTTTCTGGGTCGGGTCGATCTGCGGCTCTCGGTGATCGCGCGGGACATGGCGCATTATCAGCAGATATATCGCGAGGCGATCCTGACCCTGCCGCATATGGCCGACATAGAGGCGCTGATGCATGTGGCGCGGATCAAGTCGGACGAGGTGTTGCCGCTATGACCGAGCTTGATACGACGGATCGGCGGATTTTGCGGATGCTGGTGCAGGACGCCACGCAGAGCGCAAGTGCCGTGGGGCGCGCGCTGGGCCTGTCGCAGCCTGCTGCGTGGCGGCGTATCCGGCGGCTGGAGGAGGCGGGCGTGATCGCGGGGCGGCGGCTGGAACTGGATGCCGAAAAGCTGGGCTTTGGCGTCACGGTGTTCCTGGGGGTGAAACTGGCCACCAAGGGGCGGGTCAGCCTGGAGGATTTCGAACGCGCGGTGAGTGCGATCCCGGAGGTGCAGACGGTGGAACATATCCTGGGGGTTTATGACTATCGCCTGCGGGTCGTGGCGCGCGACATCCCGGATTTCGAGCGGGTGCTCAGGCGGCGGATCATGACCCTGCCCGGCGTGGGCGATGTGGAGGCCAATGTCCTTCTGAGCGAAGAGCGCAGGCCGGGGCCGATCGGCTAGGCATGGCGCTTAAGACATGTCTTATATGACATGTCTTAAGTAGCGGTTTGGCGAGGTGGTGAGGCGCCGGGGGCGAAGGCCTTACATAATATCAATGTCTTGGGGATCCTTTGATTGGTCCGATGACGGAAATCTCACGACTTTTGACATGTCCTATAAGACATGTCTTGAATGCCGGGTTTGGTGGATGCGGGATGTGGCGCGGATGCGCGTGCAGGGTTTCCGATGCGCGCAACGGCGCGGCCTGATCTGTCGAAAACCACGGCGATCCTGGCGCGTAACCCCGTGCGTGACCCGCTCTCGCCTGCTATGCAATGAGCACCGCAACAGGAGACTGCCCATGACCGCCCTTCTTCCGCATGTCGATCCCGATGGCCTCTTGGAATATTCGGTGGTTTTCACCGATCGTTCGCTGAACCATATGAGCGCCAGTTTCCAGCAGGTCATGCGCGACATTTCCGGCATGTTGAAGGATGTCTACAAGGCCGATGCGGTGGCGCTGGTCCCCGGTGGCGGCTCCTACGCGATGGAGGCTGTGGCACGGCAGTTCGGCAACGATGCCCATGCGCTGATCGTGCGCAACGGGTGGTTTTCCTACCGCTGGACGCAGATTTTCGAGGCCGGGGGCTTTGCCGCCGACACCACGGTCTGCATGGCGCGGCAGGCCGGCAACGACGTGACCGCGGCCTTTGCGCCCGCGCCCATCGAGGAGGTGACCGCCAAGATCCGCGAAGTGAAGCCCGACGTGGTCTTTGCCCCGCATGTAGAGACGTCGGCCGGGCTGATCCTGCCCGAAGACTATGTCACGGAACTGGCGGCGGCGGCGCATGAGGTGGGTGCGCTGATGGTGCTGGATTGCATCGCTTCGGGCTGTGCCTGGATCGACATGAAGGCCACGGGCGTCGACGTGCTGATCTCGGCCCCGCAAAAGGGCTGGTCGGCCTCGCCGTCCGCCGGGCTGGTGATGATGTCCGGGCGAGCGGTGGCGCGGCTGGAGGAGACCACATCGGAGTCCTTCGCCCTCGATCTGCGGAAATGGCACCAGATCATGTTGGCCTATGAAAACGGCGGCCATGCCTATCATGCGACCATGCCCACGGATGCGCTGCGCGCGTTCCGCGATACGATGGTGGAGACACGCGATTTCGGGTTTGACCGCCTGCGCGACGCGCAATGGGCGCTGGGCAATGGCGTACGGGCTATGCTGGCCGAGAGGGGCATCCGGTCGGTGGCCGCCGACGGGTTCGGCGCGCCGGGCGTGGTGGTGAGCTACACCGACGATCCCGACATCCAGAACGGCCGGAAATTCGCCGCGCAGGGGATGCAGATCGCGGCCGGGGTGCCCTTGCAATGCAACGAGCCCGAGGGGTTCCGCACCTTCCGGCTGGGTCTGTTCGGTCTCGACAAGCTCTATGATGTGGACGCGGCGCTGGGACGCTTGAAGACGGTGCTGGACAAGGTGTTTTAGCCGCGCCGCAGGGGCAGGCGGATATTGCTGTCGGGGCCAAGGCCGCGGCGCAGGGTCAGGACAATCACACCGAGGCTGATCAGCAGCCAGAGCCAGCCCCAGATCAGGGCCGTGCCGCCGAATTCCTCGGCCAGCATCCGCGCGTCCGAGCGAAGATGCGGCCGGGTGATCGTGTCGCTGATGATGTCGAGCGGGGCATAGATCATGCTGGTCAGGCCGACCAGCCGCAGGATCAGGTCATTTACATCCCGCGGCAAGGCATAGGCGCAGAGCGCGAGCGCGGCGCCGGCGGCGCCGGTAAAGGCAAGCGCGAAGGCATCGCGCAGATAGGCCGCGGCAACCAGCAGCATGATCACCCCCAGCAGCCCGACGGTCAGCCTGTCCCAGCTCGTACGGACCGCCAGCACGACCAGCGCCACACCGATCAGGAGCGAGCCGGTATAGCCAGCGCTGAGTACAAGAAACCGGTTGCCGCCAAGCGAGGTGACCTGCCCGCCTTCCATGGCGTTGATGCTCATGGCAACGACCGTGCCGCCGGTGGCGATGGTGGCCAGGGCGTGCGACAACTCGTGGAAGAACACGACCAGGATGCGCAGCGGCAAGAGGACGGGGCTCTGCCAGAGGGCGACGATGAGCAGGGTCAGACCGGCGAGTTGCCAATGCCCCCGGGCCAGCCCGATGACGCGTTCCATGCCCTATCGCACCCCGAGCCCCATCTGCATCAGCGTCTTGCGCACCGGCGCCATGGCGTAGAGCGCATCGAGCGCCCTGGCGCGGGCGTCGCGCAGGGGTTGCGCGCTGAGCATTGAGGCGCGGTTCAGAAGGTCGATGCCGGTCACGCGGATCGTCACCTCGGCATGACGCGCGCGATGATAGGCATCCAGCATCTGCCGGTCTCCCAGGCGGTCGGGGTTGGCCTGCACCAGATCACGCAACACGCGCAGGTCGCCCAGCGACATGTTCAGCCCCTGCGCGCCGATGGGCGGGACCACATGGGCGGCCTCGGCCACAAGGGCCAGCCTTTCGCCCGACATGCGCGCGGCGACCTGGCTGATGATCGGCCAGGTGGTACGGCGTGAGGCCAGTTTGAGCGGCCCGAAAAGCAGGCAGGAGCGCGCGTTCATCTCGGCCTCGAACGCGTCCGTGTCCAGCGCCGCGCGGCGCAGAACCTGCGGGCCTTCGTCCATCCAGACCACCGCCGACGAGGGCATCCCCTCGTGATCGGGCAGCGGCACCAGGGTAAACGGCCCGCCGGAGCGGTGGATTTCGGTCGAGACGTTTCCGTGCGGGATCGGGTGGGTCACGGCAAAGGCCAGCGCCTTTTGCCCGTAGCGGGTGGTTTTCACGTCGATTCCGGCGGCCTCGCGCATGGGCGAGCCGCGCCCGTCGGCGGCCACCACCAGGCGGGTGCGCAGACGGGTGCCGTCGGTCAGACCCACGCGCGCGCCTGTCTCACGGGTGAAAAGCGAGGTGGTACCAGTGCCGGGGCGGAAGGTGACATTGGGCAGCGTGTCGAGATGCGCCACCATCTCGCGCCGCAGGAGCCAGTTGGGCAGGTTCCAGCCGAAGGGCAGGTCGGAAATGTCGGAGGCGTCGAAATCGCGGGTCACGCGCGGCTCTGGCTCTACGCCGCCCGCGTCCACGATGCGCATGACCTGCAGGGGGGCGGCGTGGGGTGCCAGGCGCGCCCAGAGCCCGGCCTGGTCAAGCACTTCGCGGGCCGGTTGCAGGAAGGCGGTGCTTCGCAGGTCGGCACCGGCCGCGTCGCGTTCGGTGATCGGGGGAGCGGGGTCGACGATCAGCGTGTCAAAGCCCGCCGCGCCAAAGACCGCCGCGGCGGTGAGCCCGGCCACGCCGCCGCCGGACACCACGATGTCATGGTCAAAGCCGCTCATGCCACCTCTCCCTTTGCGCGCGCAGCATAGACCGGGCGCGGCGCGCGTGCCAGACCCGGTCTCAGCCCCAGAGAAAGAATACCATGCCCGTGAAGATAACCGGAACCATCGCCAGCGCGGGCAGGTAGAGCGCCGGCAGACCCCATGTCGCAACGGCCAGCCCCCAGGCCAGAAGCAGCACCGCGACGCAGATCAGGATACGGCCAACGATGGCAGCCTCGCCCGAGCGGGGGCGGGTTTGGGGTGTGGCCGCCCGTGGGGCGGTGTCGGTCAGGGTCATGATCATCTCCGTTCGGGTGACAGGCGCATCTTCCCTGATCTAGGCGCCGCCTGCGCGCGCGCCATGCGCGAATTGCCGCACGGGGGATCACGCGATCCGGTCGAGGAAGGCGGTCAGGTCGTCGGTGTGGTGATGCACATGAGTGGCCGGTTCGGCTTGCGGGGCCACATGCACGGTGCGCATCCCAAGCGCGTGGGGCACCGCGAGGTTGCGGGCCTCGTCCTCGAACATGGCCGCCCGGTTCGGGCGCATACCGTCGGCGGTAAAGACCCGGGCGAAGGCCGCCTCGTGCGGCTTTGGGACGAAACCTGCATGTTCCACGCCGTAGACCGCATCAAAGAGCCCGCCCAGCCCGCGCCCTTCGAGCACGCGGGCGGCATAGGGGGCAGAGCCATTGGTATAGACGATGGCGCGGCCGGGCAGGTTGGCGATGGCCGCGCGCAACGCGGGGTCGGGCGTCAGCGCGGCAAAGCAGATGTCGTGCACGTCCTTCAGGAACCGCTGGGGCGGCATGTCGTGTTCCTGCATCAGCCCGGCCAGCGTGGTGCCATGTTCGCGCCAGTAGTGGCGGCGCAGGCGATCGGCCTCGGCCCGGGTCACGCCCAGCAGATCCATGACAAACCGCACCATGCGCGCCTCGATCTGGTCGAAGAGCCGCACGGAAGGCGGGTAGAGCGTGTTGTCGAGGTCAAAGA
>FYBJ01000078.1_pt1 | contig 28382 bp, 27 predicted proteins | sample 1134611 | NCBI WGS metagenome assembly FYBJ01 (sample SAMEA104116008, study PRJEB20421) | marine metagenome | isolation source: marine
GTAGTGCGTCCACGCCAAAAACGATGACAAGCGCCGCGCCCGGCGGTAGTATGAAGCGCAGCTTAACGATTTGGCGAAACTTATGACCCGGCAGTATTTTGATTTAGCGGCCTATCCCCGGCAGCGACCGCGGCGAATGCGCAAAGATGATTTTTCCAGACGCCTGATGCGTGAGCATCAGCTGACCGTTGATGATTTGATTTACCCGTTATTTGTTCTGGAAGGCAACAACCAGCGGCAGGCCGTGCAATCCATGCCCGGTGTTGAACGCTTGAGTATTGATCTACTGCTGAAAGAAGCGGCAACCGCGGTCAAACTGGGCATTCCGATGCTGGCTTTGTTCCCGGTCACACCAGTGGATAAAAAATCACTGGATGCCGCCGAAGCCTTCAACTCGCAAGGGCTGGCGCAACGCGCTGTCAGCGCAATAAAAGCCGAGTTTCCGCAGTTGGGCATCATGACCGATGTGGCGCTTGATCCGTTTACCACCCATGGGCAAGATGGCCTGATTGATGACAGTGGCTACATTATCAATGATGAAACCGTTGAAGTACTGGTTAGACAGGCACTATCTCATGCTGAGGCCGGTGCCGATGTAGTGGCCCCTTCCGATATGATGGATGGCCGTATTGGTGCAATTCGTGATGCACTGGAACAGGCCGGCCATATCCACACCCGCATCATGGCGTATTCCGCCAAATATGCCTCCAGTTTTTATGGTCCGTTTCGCGATGCCGTGGGCAGTGCCGGCAATCTCGGCAGCGGTAATAAATTCAGCTACCAGATGGACCCTGCCAATAGCGATGAGGCATTGCATGAAGTGGCGCTGGATATTCAGGAAGGCGCGGATATGGTGATGGTCAAACCGGGCATGCCGTATCTGGATGTCTTATATCGCGTCAAACAAACATTTCAGAAACCAACATTTGTCTATCAGGTCAGCGGCGAATATGCCATGCTGCAAGCAGCTATCGAAAATGGCTGGCTGGCTGAAGATGTAATCATCGAGAGCTTGCTGGCTTGCAAACGTGCCGGCGCTGACGGCATCTTGACTTACTTTGCCAAACAAGTGGCACAGACGCTGCGAGGTGATTATGACTGATCAATATGCCGTGATTGGCCACCCTATCAGTCATAGTAAGTCCCCGAAAATTCATCAGGCTTTCGCGAGACAAACCGGACAATCATTGGAATATCGGGCTATTGATATTTATCCCGATGATGTCGCCGGACAAATTCAGCAGTTGCATGATGCGTTGAAACTGAAAGGCCTCAATGTGACGGTGCCTTTTAAAGAAACCATGTGGTCACTGATTGATGATCTGAGCGAACGGGCGCAGCGTGCCGGTGCCGTCAACACCGTGGTTATCAGTCATGACGGGCATTTATTCGGTGACAATACCGATGGTTTTGGTCTGTGCCGGGATTTACTCGATAACCACCAGTTAACCATCAGCGGTAAACGCATTTTACTACTCGGGGCTGGCGGTGCTTCGCGTGGTGTGATTGAACCCCTGTTATCACATCAACCTCAGCGATTATTTATTGCTAATCGCACCGCACAAAAAGCGGTGGATTTGGCCTATGATTTTCGTGATCTCGGTGAAGTCAGTGGTGGCGGTTGGCAAGATATTGTCGGTCAGTTTGATTTGCTGATTAATGCCACAGCCGCGAGTTTACAAGGTGAAGTACCGCCGATTTCACCGGACGTTTTAGCCCAAGATGCTGCCTGCTACGACATGATGTATGGCGATAAAGACACGGCATTTGTGCAGTGGGCTAAACAGCAGGGTATAAAACAGGCTTTTGATGGATTGGGCATGCTGGTTGAGCAAGCTGCCGAAGCCTTTTTTATCTGGCGTAATGTCCGCCCCGACAGTCAGCCAGTGATTGAAATGCTGCGGCAAAAGTGCCCCAAATAAAAAAGGCCATTCCGGAGAATGGCCTTTTCACCATCAAGTTTCAGTAATTAATTACTTTTACGAGCATCACGCTTAGCCTGAGCTTCGGCCATTTTTTGCTGCAACTGCTGCTGTTGCTCAACCGTCAATACGTTAAATACCGCACTATTGAGTTCAGCTTTTTCAGCAAGCTTTGTGGCATAAGCGTTAGTTGATTCAGCGATCAGACTATCCAGTTTGGCCTGATCAACTGACTCAGCATAACTCAGTTGCATCATCGCTTTACGTGATTGCCAGCCGGCTTTCATTGCTTCCCGATTTTCCTGCCAGTAGGCTTTTTTCAGATCCTTAATTTGGGCTTTTTGATCGTCAGTTAAATTCAAATCATCCATCATTTTGTGGCTGTAGCCAGACTTTTTGTGGTGATTTTTATGTTCACAGGTGCCTTTTTCACCATCTTTATCATGGTCATGTGCCAGTAATGGTGTCGCCAACGCCAGCGTCGGTAATAGTGCCAGTGGTATTAAATATTTACGCATCGTCGTTTCCTTATTTGGTTAATTCAGTCTGCCATCAGCAAAAACTGATGGTTTGACCTTGACGACAGTATTCAATTAATCACTGTAAATGGGCGTTTTATCGTGTAAATTCAGGTAAATAACGCCATTATCAATTGGGCTTTAGCTGACAAATACTTATCATAAACCGAAACTTTGCTGAGAGACTGCAATGACCCATGTACTGATCATAGATGATGATGAAATTCTCGCCGGTCTGTTTGAGGACTACCTGCGCGAGGAAAAATTTGATGTCACCACCTGTTTTACCGGTCAAAGTGGCCTCGATCAGGCACTCACCGGTAACTTCGACATGGTGATCCTCGACGTGATGCTGCCGGATCTGACCGGTAATCAGGTACTCAGTGCACTGCGTGCCGAAAGTAATGTTCCGGTACTGATGTTTACCGCCAAAGGGGATGATGTCGATCGTATTCTGGGACTTGAAAATGGTGCTGATGATTATGTACCGAAACCCTGCACACCACGCGAATTGATTGCCCGTATTAAAGCTATTCTGCGACGCAGTGAACACGGCAGCCAGCCGGCCGAAACCCAATGTCTGCAAAACGGACCTTTACAACTGTGGCCACAACAGCGCAAAGCCACCTGGTTTGATAAGCAGTTAGAACTGACCAGTACCGAATTCAGTTTATTGGAAACGCTGGCCCGTCATGCCGGCCAGGTAGTGGATAAAAACACTCTGTCAGAAATTGCGCTGGGCCGGCCACTGGCACGATTTGACCGCAGTATTGATGTGCATATGAGCAGTATTCGTCACAAACTGGGCGCACAGCAGGATGGCCATGCTTATATTCAGACGGTACGTGGCAAAGGCTACCAGTTGATCAAATAGGAAACCTCATGGGCCGCTTATTCTGGAAATTCTTTTTTGCTTTCTTACTGGCGCTGCTGGTTGCCAGCTTAGCGGTGGGCAGCGCCATGTGGCTGCGGCAAAAACAATTTAACCAGCAAGTCGCCAATGCACCGGTGCAACTCGGCCGGCAAGCCGCCTGGCTGGTTTCCGATGCTGCTGACATTGCCCAATATGGTGGCCGGCAGCCGCTGATTGATTTTCTTAAGGATCAACTGGCGCTTGGTAATCCTGAAGTCTATGCATTGGATGAAACCAATCAGGAGTTGCTGGACCGGCCGCTGCCTGCCGATCAGCGTATTGCTATTCGTCAGTTATTTAATGATATTCCGCAGCTGCGCTCTATCCGGCAAATTAATCTGACCGATGGCGGCCAGTTATTGCTGTTTATTCCCCATCATTTAGTGCAGCCACTGGAAGCGACGCCGTCTAAACCGGTCAAACCCAAACCGCAGCCGGTATTGTTGCTACTGACGGCCGGAATATTAAGCGGACTGTTATTCAGTGCGCTGCTGGCCTGGTGGTTTACCCAGCCGATCCGTCATTTACGCCGTGGCTTTTCAGCCGTTGCTGCCGGTGATTTATCTACCCGCGTCAGTCCGGCAATGGGTAGCCGTAAAGATGAACTGGCTGAGCTAGGCAATAATTTTGACGCCATGACAACTAAGCTTGAACAACTGGTCAGCGCCCAGCGTAATTTGCTGCATGACGTTTCTCATGAACTGCGTTCCCCGCTGGCCCGGATGCAAGCAGCGATTGGTATTTGTCAGCAACAACCGGAAAAAACCGCCGATGTGCTGGCCCGAATTGAGCGTGAGTCACAACGTATTGATATGCTGATTGGTGATCTCTTGAATTTATCACGGCTTGATACGCTGGCAGCCGATAGTGCCGCACAACAGCAGTTTGATTTATCGCCGCTGCTCGAAGATTTACTGGAAGATGGTCGTTACGAAGCCACCGATAAACACATCGACATTCATGCTGAAATTGCCAGCCATTTACCAATGACCGGTAAACCGGAACTGGTGTTACGGGCGGTGGAAAATGTGCTGCGTAATGCCATTAAATTTACCCCGCAGCACGGCCATATCCGGCTGACTGCCCAAGCTTTTAGCCAGCTCATTGAAATCAGCGTCAGTGATAGCGGTCCGGGGGTTTCTCTTGCAGAGTTGGCTAAACTGTTTCAGCCATTTTTTAAAGGCTCACAAGCCAAACAGCAAAATAGCAGCGGTCTGGGCTTAACCATCGCCGAACGGGCGGTCAAAGCCCATCATGGCAGTATCATCGCCGATATTAATGAATTAGGCGGCCTGCAAATTACCATCCGCATGCCAGCCAATAAAAATGCCGCATCAACTCCCGTCAATGCGGCATTCGCTGCGAAATAATTTGCAGCGAGATTAATCAGTAAACCACACCACAAGCGACGCGGGCTCCACCACCGCCGAGCGGTGCAGGATGATCGCTGTGATTATCTCCACCGGCATGAATCATCAGTGCCCGACCCGGCAAATCACTGTTTCTCAAACGGGGGGCCAGTACCGGATGGTTGGCATTGCCCTCTGCATCAACATATAAAGGCGGCAAATCACCGGCATGACCATCACCCCATGGTGTGCCATGCTTGCCGGTATTACGCGGATCATAATGTCCACCCGCGGCCAACGCCGGGACCATTTCGCCGTCTTTTTCTGCAGGAGCACAGCTATTATTCTGATGTAAATGAAAGCCGTGCAAGCCCGGCGTCAGCCCTTTTAAATCAGGGGTGAAGACCAATCCATAAGCTGTTTCTGTCACCGTCACGGTACCAATAGTATCAACCGTACCTTCTGAGTTGACCTCGTCAATTGCGATCACGGTTGCCATTGCCGGCGCAGCACTCATCAGTAACATTAAGGCAGCAAGCTTTTTCATGTTTCTCTCCTTTGATTTGCAAAAACGATGGATCTGGGACTCTGTTGCCGGCAATGAGTTTCGCAGAGCGTTTAAACTCAAGACTTATCCAGCAGACTTTTTAAATCGGCAAACGGATTGAAAGTGGTTTTTTCGGCAGGCTTATCAGCAAAACCGGTGTAGCCACGCACCTTATCAATATTTTTCTGATGTTCATGATCATGGCAATACAGGCATAGATTTTCCCAGTTACTGCCATCGGCCGGGTTGTTGTCATGATTGTGATCGATATGATGCACCGTCAGTTCGTGCAAATTAGCACGTGTGAATTCGCGGCCACAGCGGCCGCAAATCCACGGATGCAAACGCAGTGACTGTTCACGATAACCGGCCAGCCGGTCTTTCGCGGAACGCCGGGCGTCGGCAACAACTTTATCAAGCTTTTGCCGATCAATAGCTTTTCCGGATTGAGGTCTTTGCTGCGCCATAATTTGCCTTTTTGGCTTAGCTTAACAAGTCCTCAGACTGTTTTGCCAGTCATACGACGCTGCTGATGACGATTGGCTAACCAACGGCAAACCACATAAAACACCGGTGTAAATAACAAACCAAATAATGTGACACCAATCATGCCCGAAAATACCGCTGTGCCAAGCGCCTGACGCATTTCAGCGCCAGCGCCACTGGCTAACACCAGCGGGACTACACCGAGAATAAAGGCCATCGACGTCATCAGAATCGGCCGCAACCGGGTACGCGCGGCTTCAACCGCTGCATCAATTCGGCTCAGCCCGCGTTCTTCGGCCTGTTTGGCAAACTCAACAATCAAAATGGCATTTTTCGACGCCAGACCAATCAGTACGATAAAGCCGATCTGCACCAGAATATTGTTATCCATACCGCGAAATGCCACGCCACTTATCGCTGCCAGCAAACACATCGGTACAATCAGAATAACCGCCAGCGGTAATAACCAGCTTTCATACAATGCCGCCAGCAGCAAAAATACAAACACCACGGCCAGCGCAAAGGCCAGAAACGCTGTATTACCCGCCAGTTTTTCCTGCAGTGCCAGTTCCGTCCATTCATAGCTGATGCCGTCGGGCAGTGTATCGGCCAGCAAATTTTCCATGATCGCTATCGATTCGCCGCTGGAATAACCCGGCGCCGTATTGCCCTGCACTTCGATGGCCGGATACAAATTGTAATGCGGCACCCGAATCGGTCCGGTGGTTTCTTCAAAGGTCGCGATCGAGCCAATTGGCACCATCGCGCCATTTTCCGAGCGGGTGCGCAGTTTGGCAATATCCTGTTGTTCATCACGATATTGACCATCAGCCTGCGCCACTACCCGGTAGGTACGGTTTAAAAAGTTAAAGTCATTGATGTAACGCGAGCCAAGATAAATTTCCAGCGTATCAATGACATTTTGTACCGGCACTTCCAGCATTTCCGCCCGGGTGCGGTCAATATCCGCATAAATCCGTGGTGTGCCGGAATTATAGAAAGTAAATACCGATGCCAGGCCGGCAGTCTGGTTGGCGGCGCCAATCACCTGCTGCGTCACCTCCTCCAGCCGCTCACTGCCAAGGCCGGTGCGGTCCTGCAAATATAACTTCCAGCCACCGGCATTACCCATACCCCGTACCGGCGGTGGTTTGATAGCAAATGCCATTGCACCATCTAATTGCATTAACGCCTGCTGCGATGCGCCCTGAATATCATCAATCGTCAAACCAGCGGCGATCCGTTCTTCAAAGGGATCCAGCGGTGTAAAGATAACGGCAGAATTCGACGCATTGGTAAAGGTCGGTCCATCCAGGCCAACAAATTGCACCGCATGAGCGACACCGGGCACCTCACGCAGTCTGGTTGCCGCCTCACGCACTACCACATCGGTGCGATCCAATGATGCACCTGGCGGTAGCTGTAATACATTGATGAGATAGCCCTGATCCTGCTCAGGGATGAAACCGGTAGGTACCTGTTTAAAACTCCAGCCGGTCAGCACGATTAAGCCGACATAAATCAGCAGCATCAGCGCAATAATGCGCAACACCCGGCGCGTCATTGCCGAATAACGATCGCCAAGCCATTCAAAGCTGCGGTTAAAGCCGCGACCAAAGGCTTTAAACGGATGGGCAGCCACACCAAGCACACCTTTAGCAGGCGGTGGTTCATGTTGATGCGGTTTGAGTAACAACGCAGCCATCGCCGGTGACAAGGTCAAAGAAACGATCAGCGAAATAATGGTCGCCGTCGCAATGGTCAGGGCAAACTGCTGATAAAACGCCCCGGAAATACCGGTGATAAACGCTGCCGGAATAAATACGGCAGTCAACACAATTGCAATCGCCACCAGTGCTGTGCCGACTTCATCCATGGTTTTGTGGGCCGCTTCTTTGGGGCTGAAACCGTCACGAATATAACGCTCGACGTTTTCGACCACGACAATGGCATCATCGACCACGATACCAATTGCCAGCACCAGTCCGAATAAAGACAGATTGTTCAGTGATACACCCAGCGCTGACATCACCGCAAAAGTACCAATCAGCGACACCGGAATGGCAACAATCGGGATCAGCGACGCCCGCCAGCTTTGTAAAAACAGCATGACCACCAAAATGACCAGCAGAATCGCTTCGATAATAGTGTGGTAAATCTTTTCGATGGAACGGGCGATAAATTGGGTGGGATCGTAGATGATCTGGTATTCCAGACCCGTTGGGATATCTTTGGCGATATCACGCATTTCACTGCGCAGGGCTTCAGCTGTTTCCAGCGCATTGGAACCCGGCCGCTGAAAAATAACCACCGGCAAGGCCAGGCTGTCATCCAGATAACCAATGTTGTTGTAATCCTGCGCTGCCAACTCGACCCGTGCCAAATCTTTGAGACGCACCACCCGGCCATCGTCACCACGCTTGACGATAATGTCGGCAAATTCATCTTCAGTCAGCAGTCTGCCCTGCGTTTCAACGCTGAGCTCAAACGCACCTTTGCTCTCTTGCAAAGGCTGTTTATTAATAACACCAGCTGCAATTTGCGCGTTGTTGGTGCGTACCGCCGCCAGCACCTCAGTAGCGGTCATACCAAAAGATTGCGCCCGCTCCGGATCAATCCAGATACGCATTGCATAGGCCCGTTCGGCGACAATACGGGCTTCGCCAACGCCGTCAATCCGCGCCAGCCGGTCAACCACCTGCGTTTTGGCATAATTGGATACATACAGATTATCGCGGCTGCCATCGGGGGACAGCAGATGGATAACCATCATCAAGTCTGGTGAGTTTTTGCGGACGTTAATGCCCTGCCGGGTCACTTCTTCAGGCAACAACGGCTCGGCAATGGCAATACGGTTTTGCACTAATACCTGCGCGGTATCGAGATCAGTGCCCTGCTCAAAGGTAATATTCAGCGAAGTACGGCCATCGGCGGTATTTTCCGATTTCATGTACAGCATGTTTTCAACGCCGTTGATTTGCTGCTCAAGCACTGTCGCGACAGTGTCAGCCGCCGTTTCTGCGGTCGCCCCGGGATAACTTGCCGTCACCGAAATACTCGGCGGAGCAATTTCCGGATATTGCGCAACCGGCAAACTGAAATAGGCAATACTGCCAATCAGCACAATCAGCACCGACAAAACGGTGGCAAAAATCGGCCGTTCAACAAAAAAATGAGTAAACCGCATTATTATTCGCCTGCGCCGGCGTTATAGGCTTCGGTTCTGACCGGGGTTCCCGGCCGGGCTTTCAAAAGCCCTTCAACAATGACCTGTTCCGATGCTTCAATACCGCTGCGAATGACCCGCATATCATTACCGATTAAAGTGCCTAATTTGACTGGTTTGGGCGTTACCTTGCCTTCTTCGCCAATCACCATCAGCACTTTGGCAGCCTGATCGGATACCACCGCCCTGTCCGGGATCAACATTGCCACATGGGGTTCGGTAATTGCCATTCGTAAACGGCCGAAGATGCCGGGCCGCAGCAACTCATTGTCATTTTCCACCAGCACACGCATGCGTAAGGTGCCGGTATTCTGATCCAGACGGTTGTCGACAAAATCTACAACGCCCTCCCGCGCCCAGTTATTTTCATCAGCAAGGCGAATTTGTGCAGTAACTTTGGTTTCACCAGTCAACGCCGCTTCTCCGCCCGCCACACGGGCAAATTGCAGGTATTCCGCTTCGGAAACATCAAAAACAAAATGCAGTGGATCAGTTTTAACAATTGTTGTCAGCGGCATGGCGCTGCTATCGGTGGTGACCAGATTACCAATATCAATATTACGACTGGAAATACGACCGGATACCGGCGCGCTAATTTTGCTGTATTGCAGATCTAAAGCCGCTGTCTGCACAGCCGCTCGGGCAGCAGCAACGTTGGCACTGGCTTCCTGAAAACGGGCCCGGCGGCTGTCAACTTCCTCGGCGGATATGGCTTTCTGTGTCAGCAAGCGTTCACCGCGATTCACTTCCAGTTCAGTCAGTTTCAACTGACTTTGCACCCGTGACAATTCAGCTTCAGCGCGCGCCAGCGTTGCTTGAAATGGTCGCGGATCGATTTCAAACAACAAATCGCCTTTGTTCACGCGCTGACCATCATCAAAATGTACGGCATCGAGGTAACCGGTCACCCGCGCCCTGATCGCCACTTCTTCCACCGCTTCAAACCGGCCGGTAAACTCCTGCCATTCAATGATTTCACGCTGTTCAGGCGACATCACTTTAACCAGTGGTCGCTGATCCTGCTCTTCTGCCAGTAATGGCGGTACCAGCAAAACCTGACTCAACATCAATCCGAAAAAAAGTGATTTGCGAACGGCGCTCAGCATAAAGTTTCCCTAAACAGTGAGTGGTTGTCTGTGGAAATTCCTTTCCAGAAAGATAAAACCTTAACGATAAATTATCTTTCTAGCAAGTTAATTTTTTTGTCATAATGCTTGCATCAAAGAGGATATGACGTGACCGAAAAAAACAACCCGATTGAAAACATTATCGCCAAGATGCAGAGCACTTTGCAGGACCAACATCTGACCGCTGCCGCCACCGTGAAACGGCTTTACTGGGCGCGTGAGCAACTGTTTGGCAAAAGCCGTCATGTCATGGAAAAAAACGCCCTGAGTGCTGGCGAATACGATGCACTTGCCTCATTAAGGGTACAAGGTGCGCCGTTTGAATTAACACCATCAGACATTTGCCAGAGCAATATGCTGAGCTCCGGCGGTCTGACCAAAGTACTCAACAACCTGGAAAAACGGGCGTTAATTTCCCGCCATGCCTGTAATGAAGATCAACGCAGCCGGAAGGTGCGGCTGACGCCGTCAGGACAACAGCTGATTGAGGCTGCGCTGGAAGAAGTGTTTGGTGAATACGAAGCGATGCTGGCCAGCAACCTGAGTGCTGCAGAAAGACGGCAGCTGGATAAGTTGTTGCAAAAACTCAATCGCTGAAACGAGGTAAAACGAAAGAAAGTGCCCCACAGTGCCGATGCGAACGGGGTTCTTGAACCTGGTGGTCCAAGAGTGAAACCGCATGAGGATGGCAAACTTCCCGTCTGAGCGGGCCTGTTTTTCAACCTCGGAATATTGGTTTCGGTAAGCAATTGCTTATCGGCTCAAGACAACACATGTCGCTGTCGAACACCGCAGGGTTAAACACATGATACGCGGTTAGTGTGAATTTGTGGTGAGGATTTTTTACAGTTCGAGCTGACTATCTTCGCTAATAAAGGCGGCGACGCGCTCTGTCAGCTGATGAATTTTTTCGTTCATTTTATTCACATCCTGTGATTCATCCTGTTGCAGGATCAGCAAATCATGCGCAATATTCAGCGCCGCCATCACGGCAATCCGGTCATGGCCGACGATCTTACCGCTGGCGCGGATTTTTTCCATGCTGTTGTGCACCATGCGCGCGGAAGTTATCAATGCCTCTTTTTCATCTTCCGGACAGGCAACCTGATATTCCTTACCAAGAATATTGACATGCACTGGTGTGCTCATAATTCTTCGTCCAGTTGTTTCAGGCGGGTAACCATTTTCTCGATACGACCACGAGCAATGTCTGTTTTTTCAATCAATTGCGCCCGCTCACTGAGCCAGGCAGCCTGCTGGGAGCGCAATAACAAGTTTTCCTCACGTAACCGGCGACCGGCACGCAACAGCTGATCCACTTGTTGCTCCAATTGTTGAATCGGGGTTTTATCCATTAATATGCATCTTGGCTGTGCGAGAATAATGCCTAACTATAGACGTGCGCTGTTGACCCGGTCAATAAGTGCATCAGAACATTTTTAAATTCAGGCCGTATCTTTATGTCTCAATTATATTTTCCGTCGCTGTCACCCGAAAACATGACCAGTGACGGCCCCACCACCGTTGCCGAACTACAAGGCGCATTATGTGGCCTGTTATGCCTGAATACTCAGGCGAATCGCAACAACTGGTACAACACCCTATTTGAGGATTATCGGCCGGGTCCCGATGAGCAGCAAAATCTGATCGGCCTGTTTGATGAAACCATTCAGGCGCTGAACAGCCTGGATTTTGACTTGCAACTGGAATTACCTGATGACGATGCCCCGCTGGGTTCGCGCATTGCCGCCATGGCTGACTGGTGTCAGGGATTGATTTTTGGCCTGGGTGCTTCGGGTCTGACCGACGAAACCAGTCTGTCTAAAGATTGTCAGGAATACATCACCGATGTCATTCAAATCAGCCAGATTGATGATATCGAGCTTGATGCTGCCGATCAGGATGAATCAAATTTTGCTGAACTGGTCGAATACCTGCGAATGGGGTTGTTTTTACTGTACGGTGAACTGCAACCTCCCGAAGACAACGACAACTCAACTGAACACTAATGACCAAACAAGAATTCGCCCGCCGGCGCCGGCACTTGATGGATATGATGGGCGCAGACAGCATTGCTGTGCTGCCCAACGCATTGGAACTCGTCCGTAACCGGGATGTGCATTTTCCCTATCGTAGCGACAGTCATTTTCACTATCTAACCGGTTTTGATGAACCTGAATCGGTGATGGTGCTGGTGCCCGGCCGTGAACATGGCGAATTTTTACTGTTTTGCCGTGAGCGGGATCTGCAAAAAGAAATCTGGGACGGTTACCGTGCAGGGCTGGAAGGTGCGGTTGCCGAATATGCTGCAGATGATGCCTATCCCATTAGTGATCTGGATGAAATTCTGCCTGGCCTCATGGAAGGCAAAGAAAAAGTCTATTACACCATGGGTACACAAGCCGCCTTTGATCAGCGGATGGTCAACTGGCTGAACCACCTGCGCCAGGCTTCACGCAGCGGCAAACATTCACCAACCGAGATTATCGAGTTGGAACACAGCCTGAGTGAACTGCGTTTATTTAAAAGCAGTCAGGAAATCAAAGCGATGAAGCACGCGGCTAAATCCTCGGTAGCCGCCCATATCCGCGCGATGCAGTTTACCGCGCCAGGTAAATGGGAATACGAAGTCGAAGCCGAACTGGTGCATGAGTTTATGCGTCACGGCTGCCGCAGTCCGGCTTATCCGTCTATTGTCGGCGGCGGTGAAAACGGCTGCATTCTGCATTACATCGAAAACGACCATAAGCTGAAAAATAACGACCTGCTGCTGATTGATGCCGGCGCCGAGTACGATTGTTACGCCGCGGATATTACCCGCACATTTCCGGTGAACGGCAAATTCACCGCTGCCCAGCGCGAGCTGTATCAGGTGGTGCTGGATGCCCAGTATGCGGCAATTGACGCGGTCAAACCCGGCAATCATTGGAATCAGCCACATGAAACCGCTGTGCGCGTGTTGACCGAGGGTCTGCTGAAGTTAGGAATTTTGCAGGGTGATTTAGACAGCCTTTTGGAAAAAGAAGCCTACCGCGAGTTTTATATGCACCGCACTGGCCACTGGCTGGGCATGGATGTCCATGATGTTGGTGATTACAAAGTGGGCGGTGCCTGGCGTTTATTGGAGCCGGGCATGGTGCTCACTATCGAACCCGGCCTGTATATTCGCGATCCGGCACATGTTCCGGAAAAATATCATTTCACCGGTATTCGCATCGAAGATGATGTGCTGGTCACCAAACAAGGCAATGAGGTACTCACCGAAGGTGCACCTAAAGAAATTTCGGCTATCGAAGCGTTAATGGCTGGCAAAAAGGCTGCCTGATGGCCGCAGATTTTGATGTGCTGATTGTCGGCGCCGGTATGGTCGGTATCAGCTTGGCATTAGCATTAAAAAATACACCGCTGAAAATTGGCCTGGTTGAATCTCAAGCGATTGACTCCGATTCACAACCCAGTTTTGATGATCGCGGCATTGCACTGTCTTATGGTTCACAGCGGATCTTTGAAACACTGCAACTCTGGCCATCATTAGCCAAGCAGGCCACACCAATTCTGGATATTCATATTTCTGATCGTGGCCATTTCGGCGTCACCCGTTTATCAGCCAAAGCGGCCGGCGTGCCGGCTTTGGGTCAGGTGTTGACGGCGAAACAACTCGGCCAGCAACTCAACCACGCATTACAACAGGCAACCGCCATTCAGCTGTTATCACCGGTGACCGTGACAGCCCTTAAAACCGCAGCGGATCAAGTCACCATCAGCCTGTCCGACGGGCAAACGGTAAGCTGTAAATTACTGGTTGCTGCTGACGGCCAGCATTCAACGATTCGCCAATTACTTAATCTCGATAGCTGGCAACGTGACTATCAGCAAACGGCGGTGACCGCCAATGTCACCACCGAAAAACCCCATTTAAACCGCGCTTTTGAGCGTTTTACCGATACCGGGCCGCTGGCTTTACTGCCAATGTCGGACAATCGCAGCAGTCTGGTCTGGACGGTAAAAAGTGGTGATGACCACAGCCTGCTGTCATTATCCGATGCTGATTTTTTGCAGGCCTTGCAGCAGCGGTTTGGTTTCCGCTTGGGTCATTTTACCCGGGTTGGCAAACGCAGCAGCTATCCGCTGGGTTTAATGCAAACTGATGCGGCCATTCAGCCACGTTGTGTGTTGATTGGTAATGCCGCGCACAGTTTGCATCCGATTGCTGGTCAGGGATTTAACCTGGGGCTGCGTGATGTCGCGGTGTTAGCAGAAGTCATCAGCCAGCATCAACCCGATTGTGGCGCGGCGCAAAGTTTACAGGCTTATCAAAACTGGCAGCTACCGGCGCAGGATCAGGTGGTCAAAGCCACTGACCGGCTGGTCCGATTATTCAGTAATGCCAATCCCCTGCTGGGTCATGGCCGTTCGGCAGCACTGGCTTTGCTGGATATTTTGCCACCGGTGAAACAAGTGCTTTGCCAAACCAGCATGGGCCTCAGTCAAAAACAAACACGCCTTGCCCGGGGACGTTCACTGTGAACCGGCAGACCGATATCATTATCGTCGGTGGCGGCATGGTCGGCGGCACGCTGGCATTGGCTTTGGCAGCGCACGGCCATTTAAAAATCACGCTGCTGGAAGCTAAACCGCCCGCGACCTTAACAACAGATGATGCCTGGCAATTACGGGTTAGTGCTATCAATTCTGCCAGCCAGCAGTTATTAACAAAGCTTGGCGTCTGGCAACAACTGATGCCACAACGTCTCGGCCCCTATGACACCATGCAGGTCTGGGAAAAAGACAGCATATTGGATTTTGCCGCCGCCGATATCGGCGCTCCTTGGCTGGGGCATATTATCGAAAACGGTCATCTGGAACAGGCTATTTTTCAGCAGCTGCAAACTCATAAAAATATCGAACTGCTATGTCCGGCAAACGCCAGTGCTTTGGACGATCAAACCATCACGCTCGACAATGGCGACAAACTCACCGCGCCGCTGATTATTGCCGCCGATGGCAGCCAGTCCAAAATCCGTGACTGGGCTGAAATACCGGCAAAGGGCTGGGCTTACCAGCAACAGGGTTTGGTTGCCGTTGTTGAGACTGAATTAGCGCATCAACAATGTGCCCGTCAGCATTTTCTGCCCGGCGGACCACTGGCTTTTTTACCGTTGGCTGCACCCCATCAATGCTCAATTGTCTGGAGTTTGCCGGATGAACAGGCTGACGAACTAAAAAACAGCCATGAAACGGCTTTTTGTGAACAACTGGCGCAGGCGTTTGATTTTAAGCTTGGCGAGATCCGGCTGTTATCAGAACGCGCCGCTTTTCCGCTCAATCTGCAACATGCTCAATTTTATGTGAAAACCGGCCTGGCTCTGGTTGGCGATGCGGCGCACAGCGTGCATCCGCTGGCGGGGCAAGGTGTTAATCTTGGCTTACAGGATGCCCGCGTTTTAGCCGATATTGTCTGTAAAGCGCACCATCAGGGACGTTCTGTTGGCAACTTACACGTGCTGAAAAAGTACCAGCGGGCGCGACTGGCTGAAAACACGCTGATGCAACTCAGCCTGGATGGTATCAATCGATTATTTGCCAGTAACTTACCCGGTTTTTCAAAGCTGCGGCAATTTGGCCTGCAACAGGTTAACCGGCTGGATTTTCTGAAAAATCAACTGATCCGGCAGGCCGCAGGCTCAGATTAAATCGGCAAAAAAGCCATGGATGCCGCCTGCACCACAATGTTTTTCACCAATCGGCCATCTTTCTGGGCAATGATCTGCGATAAGTTGTCCTGCGTAGCGATCATGCCGCCAATCAAACGCTGAAAACTGAGGTTGCGTTCCAGGCTCTTGGTGCTGTCACTGAGCAAAATTCGCTCGCCCTGACTGTCACGTTTGGTCGCCAGTAACCAGGCCGCGATCTCAATATTGCGGGCGCTGTTATAAAGCTTCTGGGCGTCGATTTCGGTCAGATAATAAAACTCCGTTTGATCGTTATAAGATGCCATCAGCATCCGCCGCATACCGACGGTAAACGCTAGCACCCGGTCACCCTGATAATCCGTGCTTAACGCATCGCGCAAAATATCGGTGGGCTTGGTATTTTTCCATTTGGCAAAACCAACATGCGCCGGATAGTTGAATAATCTGGCCACACTGTCTTCAAGACTGCGTTTGCCCCGGTCATGGCGTTCATTGGGATTACGCCGGTATAACTTGAGGGTCAGCGATTTTAAATCCTGCATCACCCGTTGCTGATGCAACTCGATAATTTCATCGATGGTGCCTTTGCCAAACTGCGCAATCGGCGCTGGCGGCGCCTGTGTACAAGCCATTAAAAACACACTGATTAGCAGCAGACTAAACCGTTTCATCAATCAGACCTGAGTAAGGATTGCGGTCCTGAAAACTGGCAATTTGCAGATAGGTTTGCACCGGTGCGGGTAAGGCTTGTCGTGAAGCTGACGGCAGAAATTCGGCATTATCCAGTTGCGCCAGGGTACGGATAAAACGGGCTTGTTGGCTGTCCTGACTGGTGCTGACCGGCACCACTTGCTGAGGATTATTGGCACGGTTTCGGGCCGGAGCCGGATTGACATTAATATCAACCGGCACCACCACCGGCAGACGGTTTGGCGTGTCTACCGGTTTGAGCGGAAAAACGCCGGACAGGTTATTACTGATTTGCATCCGAAGTGGCTACCCGCCGTGGACCACGGCTGCCCTGACGTTTACCACCGGCACGTTTGTTATTATTTTTTCCTGGCCGGTGTTTGGCTGCTGGATCACGTTCCGGTTTAACAGCCGGCAACGGTTTTTCCAGTTGTTCATCGGCAGCCGATGCCACCGGTAATTTATGTTTAATGTAGTCCTCAATATCCGGTAACGAAAACACATACTCTTCACAGGCGAAACTGATAGCAACACCACTGGCGCCGGCGCGTGCGGTGCGGCCGATGCGATGCACATAATCTTCGCAATCCTGTGGTAAATCAAAGTTAAAGATGTGACTGACTTCGGGAATATGCAGGCCACGGGCAGCGACATCGGTGGCGACCAGAAACGGAAATTCGCCGTCCTGAAAATGCTGTAACAGCCGCTCACGTTTTTTCTGCGGTACATCACCGGAGAGCAGCGCAGCTTTATGACCATTGCCCTCCAGATAACCCCACACGCGATCAGCGACATGTTTGGTATTAACGAAAACAATAGCCCGCGGCGGCTGAATACGTTTGATTAAAGCCAGCAGCAGCGGCACTTTTTCATCATTGGCCGGGTAATACACCGACTCTTCGATGCGATCGCCCATGACTTTTTCCGGCGCGACCTGCACTTTTTCGGGGTTGTTCATATGCTCGTAAGCCAATTCCAGCACTTTGTAACTTAATGTCGCTGAAAACAGCATGCCCAACCGCGCCGCCGGTGCCGGCATCCGCCGCAGGAAATAACGCACATCTTTAATGAAGCCCAGATCAAACATCCGGTCGGCTTCATCGAGCACCATAACTTCAATCTGCTTCAAGCCAAACACACGCTGTTTGTGATAATCCAGTAACCGCCCCGGTGTGCCAATCAACACATCACAGCCCTCAGCAATGGCATCACGTTGTTTTTGATAATCCTTACCGCCATGCGCCAGTGCAATACGCAGACCGGCATGTTTGTTAAGCAACTCGGCATCTTTGACGATTTGAATCGCCAGTTCGCGGGTCGGCGCCAGGATCAGCGCCCGGGGTTGTTTTTGGGTTTCACCAGCCCCACTTTCCAACAGTCGCTGAAAAGTGGCCAGCAAAAAAGCGATGGTTTTGCCGGTGCCGGTTTGCGCCTGACCGGCGACATCTTTGCCTTTAAGCAACAACGGCAATGACTGCGCCTGAATCGGTGTGCAAAAGGCAAAACCGGCGTCAGCCAGTCCCTGTTGCAAATGTGCGTGTAATGGCAGCGCGGAAAATGGCGTGTCGGTGAGGTGGGCAGTCATAGAAATACTTGCAATACCTGTACTGATAAGAAAAAATGTTGCGTACTGTTGGTCTGCGAGTATAGCGGTCCGATACTTTAGTTACCACTGGAGAGAAAACATGAGCAAAAACGTCACGAATGTGACTGATGGCGACTTTGACAGCCAAGTATTGCAGTCAGACTTACCGGTTTTAGTTGATTACTGGGCAGAATGGTGTGGTCCCTGCAAAATGATCGCCCCGGTACTCGAAGAAATCAGTGACGAATACGCTGGCAAACTCCGGGTTTGCAAACTGAATATCGATGAAAATCCTGATACCCCGCCACGCTATGGTATTCGCGGCATCCCGACTTTGATGCTGTTTAAGGACGGCGAAGTCGAAGCTACCAAAGTCGGCGCGCTGACCAAATCTCAGCTGGCCGCATTCCTCGACAGCAATATCTGATTTCAAACATTTGTTATCCCCACTCCGCGTGGGGATAACTGCGTCTGAAAGCACCCTCACCCGGGCATCAAGCCCCGTCGTTTGTGATCTCTGATGGATGTATCCGAACTCTTAAATGATCTGAACAAGCCGCAGCGTGAAGCTGTGGCAGCGCCGCTCGGCCATGCCCGTATTCTGGCGGGTGCCGGCAGTGGTAAAACCCGGGTACTCGTGCATCGTATTGCCTGGCTGATCCAAGCCGAAAATTTATCCCCAGCCAATATTCTGGCGGTAACCTTCACCAATAAAGCCGCCGCTGAAATGCGCGGCCGTATTGAAGATATGCTCGGTTATCCGATTGGCGGCATGTGGGTCGGCACGTTTCATGGTCTCGCCCACCGACTGCTGCGCAGCCACTGGCAGGATGCCAATCTGCCGCAGGGTTTCCAAATCCTCGACAGCGATGATCAGCTGCGCATGCTGAAACGAATTGTCCGAGGCATGTCGCTGGATGAAGCCCAGTGGCCGCCAAAGCAGGCACAATGGTTTATCAACGCCCAGAAAGATGAAGGGCTGCGCGCGGCCAATATTCATGTTGGCGACGATCCTTACTCGAAAATCATGCACGGGATTTATCAGGCCTACGAACAGGCCTGCGAACGCGCCGGTGTGGTTGATTTTGGTGAGCTGCTGCTGCGCAGCCATGAACTATGGCTGAAACGGCCGGATATTCTCAGCCATTATCAGCAGCGGTTTTCACAGATCCTGGTGGATGAGTTTCAGGATACCAACACCATTCAATATGCCTGGCTGCGGCTTTTGGCAGGGCAAAGCGGCCATTTGTTTATTGTCGGTGATGACGACCAGTCGATTTATGGCTGGCGCGGTGCCAAAATTGAAAATATCCAGAAATTTCATCAGGACTACCCTGATGCTGATACCGTGCGGCTGGAACAAAATTACCGCTCCACCGGCAATATTCTGGCCGCCGCCAATGCGGTGATTGCTAATAACAGTGAACGGCTGGGCAAACAGTTGCGGACCGAAGATGCCGATGGCGAGCCGGTACAGTTGTTTAATGCCTATAACGAGCGTGACGAAGCACAGTATTTGGTACAGGAAGTCAAAAACTGGGTGGCACAAGGCGGCCAGCGCAGTGATTGTGCGGTGTTATATCGCTCGAATGCGCAGTCACGGGTCATTGAAGAAGCACTGATGCAGGCAGCGATGCCCTACCGCGTTTACGGCGGACTGCGCTTTTTTGAACGCGCTGAAATCAAAGATGTGCTGGCGTATTTACGATTGGTTGCCAACCGTCGTGATGATGCGGCTTTTGAGCGTGTTGTTAATACCCCAACCAGAGGCATCGGCGCTGCCACCCTCACCCAGTTACGGCAAATTGCCCGCGAAACCGATCAGACGTTATGGCAGACCGCGGTTGATATTCTCCAACAACAACTGCTGCCGGCACGCGCTGCCAATGCCTTGTCCGGTTTTTTAACCTTGATTGATTCGCTGACACCCGAAGATGACACGATGCCGCTGCATGAGCTGACGCAGTTGGTCATCGATGAAAGTGGGCTGCGGGCTTTTTTTGCTAAAGACACTTCTGAAAAAGGTCAGGGTCGCATCGAAAACATGGACGAGCTGATCAACGCCAGCCGTGAATTCATGCGCGCCGATGATGAAGAAGAGATGCCGCTGCTGGATGCTTTTCTGGCGCATGCGGCGTTGGAAGCCGGCGATAATCAGGCCGATAAGTGGCAGGATTGTGTGCAGCTGATGACTATGCATTCTGCTAAAGGGCTGGAATTCCCGCTGGTGTTTATGGTGGGTATGGAAGAAGGTCTGTTTCCCGGTCAAAAATCCGCCGATGACCCGCTGCGCCTCGCCGAAGAGCGGCGTCTGTGTTATGTAGGCATGACCCGCGCCCGCAAAACCTTGTATCTGCTGTTTACCGAGTCACGTTTTTTATACGGGCAGGAAATGCATCCGCGGCCATCACGCTTTTTGGCAGAAATTCCGCCTGAGCGGATCCACGAAGTGCGAGGCCGGCAACCGGTCGGCGCATTGTCAGGACTTGCCAGCCGCCGTCAATCGGCTGATGATAGTGGCTTTCAGCCTGGCCAGCAGGTGCTGCATCAAAAATTTGGGCCCGGCGTCATCGTCGATACCGAAGGCAGCGGCAGCCATGCCCGGGTGCAGGTGAATTTTAAACAAGCTGGCAGCAAATGGTTGGTGCTGGCTTATGCCAAACTGGAAACGCTTTAGTTCGGGGACTTCATTGATGAAGGTGATGCGTTTTAAACTGTTTTTTGTATTATTTACCGGGCTGGCCATCATTGCTTGTAGCCCGCCGGATGCCACCAATGAAGATGGCACGATTGATACCAGTAAAGTTTATCGCTGGAAAATGGTCACCACCTGGCCGCCCGGCTTTCCGGTATTGCAGGAAGGTGCCGAACGGTTTGCTGAAAATCTGGCGGAAATGTCCAATGGCCGCCTGCAAGTCAAAGTCTATGCCGGCGGTGAATTGATCCCGGCATTACAGACATTTGACGCAGTGTCGCAGGGCACGGTGGAAATGGGTCACGGCAGTGCCTACTACTGGGCCGGTAAAGTCCCTGAAGCACAGTTTTTTTCGACTGTACCATTCGGTATGAATCCGCGCGGCATGAATGCTTGGTTGTATTTTGGCGGCGGCCAGGAATTATGGGATAAAGTTTACGAACCATACAACGTCAAACCTTTTCCGCTGGGCAACACCGGCATTCAAATGGGTGGCTGGTTTAACAAAGAAATTAATTCCGTTGATGATTTAGACGGCCTGAAAATGCGTATTCCGGGGCTTGGCGGCAAGGTGTTTGCCAAAGCTGGCGGTAATCCGGTGCTGCTGGCCGGCAGCGAAGTCTATACCGCGCTGGAGCGCAATACCATTGATGCCACCGAATGGATTAGCCCCTATCACGACCAGCGGCTGGGTCTGTATCAGGCGGCCGAACATTATTATTATCCCGGCTGGCATGAACCGGGCGCCGTTTTAGAACTCAGTATTAACAGCCGCGCCTGGGCATTATTACCACCCGACTTACAAGCAATGGTGGAAAACGCCGCCATGGCCGAAAACCTGCGTATGGCCTCGGAAATGGAATATTTGAATGCCACAGCACTGGCGGAATTACGTGAGCGCGGTGTTGATATCAAAGCGTTTCCGGACGATGTGATGCAGCGCCTGAAAACACTGACTGATCAAACGCTGGCAGAAGAAGCTGCCGCTGATCCAAAGTTTGCCGAGGTCTATCAGGCTTATCAGGCATTTCGCGAACAGGATGCCACCTGGACCGAAATCTCTGAAGAAGCCTATCTTGGCGTTAAGTAAGTGGTCGTCATCATTCTGACTGACAGCGGATTGCAGCAAATGCTCGATGAGCTGGCGCCGGACACCGTGGTCTGGTTAAATCCTGATTTACTCAGTAATGCGGCGCAACCAGACTGGTCGGCACGTGGTCTGACTGTACAAGTTTTACCAGAACAGTTTGATGCTAATAAAGAAAAGTCGGTGATTGCCGCACTGGATTATGTTGAAAAACATAGCAATGATCCGGACATATTAATTGAGTACCCCTGACATGACCTTACGTTTTTTACTGCTAAGCTTGTTGTTATTGCCACTGAGTGCTGTGAGTAGCGAGTGGGACAGCGCCCGGCTGGCGCTGCAACAGCCAACCACCATTACCGTTTATCGTGACGCCAATTGCCAGTGCTGCCACAAATGGATTGAGCATTTGCAAAATCACGATTTTCAGGTCGATGATCAGATCCGCAGCGATATGACGGCGGTCAAACAACAGCTCGGCCTGCCGGTAAAAATGGCCTCCTGCCATACAGCTGTGGTGGAGGGTTATCTGATTGAAGGCCATGTACCGGCGGATGACATCAAACAACTGCTGGCAGATAAACCTGCGGATATTAAAGGTCTGTCGGTCCCGCAAATGCCGGTAGGTACACCGGGCATGGAAATGGGTCAGCGCAAAGATCCGTTTATCGTCTTCAGTTTTGATCAAGCCGATAATTTCGAAAGCTATAACCGTTATAAACCGGATGCTGAAAACCGCTATCAGGCGGTCGCCAACTCTCCAGAATAATGGAGTTTATCTGGCTGTTCGGACGGATGCTGGCATCTGTCACCGGTAACGTTTTCCAGAAAAAAATGAGTCACCGTGGCTTATCGCCACTGTATATCACGCTGGGCGGCTATCTGGTACTGAGTTTGATCAGCCTGCCGTTACTGACGCAAATTCAATTTGCAGAAATCCAGTCTGACTTCTGGCTGAATATCACTTTGGCAGCCCTGCTCGATATGACGGGCACCTTGCTTTTGGTCATGTCATTATCCAGAACGGATTTATCGGTATTCGGGCCGCTGAATGCCTACAAGGTCGTGTTCTCAACGATTCTGGCCTTGCTGTTTCTTGGTGAAATCCCCAGTTTGCAGGGCTTTGCCGGTATTGCCATTATTCTGGCCGGCAGTGTGTTGCTGTTCCCCCCTAAAAACACCGGCAGCAACCGCTTAACCAGTCTGCTCAGTCAGCGTGGTGTGCAGCTGCGATTTTTATCGATTTTGTTGTTTTCTGTCGGCACCTTACCGTTAAAAAACGCGGTATTGGCCGGCGGCCCAATGGCCACTACTCTGTTCTGGTGTTTAATTGGTCTGCCACTGGCGGCGTTGATTTATTTTTTGTTCAACGGCCAGTCACTGAAAACCGACTGGCAACACAGTCATAGCAAACTGCGCGATTTTTTGTGGCTGGGCGCGCTGATTTTTGCCATGCAATATTGCACTATGCTGATGTTCGAGGGGCTGTTGATAGCCTATGCCCTGGCTTTGTTTCAGCTAAGTATGGTGCTGCAGGTGTTTCTCGGCTATCGGATATTCCATGAAGGCCATTTACGCCGACGGCTGGCAGCCTGTGCTGTGATGATTATCGGCTGCTTGATGGTGATCGACGCCTGAGCTTTTTCTGCCACGCCCTGCTAAACTGCTCGCCATAAGCCGGGTTAACGGCGATTTCTGATAAGTTATTTCCATGCAATTTGAAGATTTATTTTTAGACGATGCTTTGCTGGCAGCCATTGCCCGCAGCGGTTTCAGTAACGCCACCGAAGTTCAGCAGTTGGCGATTCCTGCATTGCTTTCCGGTCAGGACGTACTGGCCTGCGCCGCCACCGGCACCGGTAAAACGGCGGCGTTTGTGTTACCGATTTTGCAAAAACTAATGGATACCCCTAATCACAGTGGCAAAGCACAGTTTCTGGTGCTGGCACCGACCCGTGAGCTGGCATTTCAAATCCAGCATGTGTTTCACCAACTGGGTCAGGGCTTTAAACCGGCAATAGCCATGCTCACCGGCGGCGCTTCGCCGTGGGCACAGGTACAACATGCGCAAGATAAAGACTGCGATATTATTATCGCCACACCGGGCCGGCTGCTGAGTCTGGTCAATGATGAATCGGTGGATCTGACCGGTATCGAACTGGTGATTATTGATGAAGCGGACCGGATGCTGGATATGGGTCAGGGGCCGGATGTTTTAAATATTCTGGCCGGTATCGGTCAGCGCTTTCAGGCAGGTTTATTTTCAGCGACGCTGGCTGGCAGCGGTGTGCGCATATTTGCCGAAGAACTGCTGCGCGATCCGCAGGAAGTTATCCTGCAGGCAGCCAATCAGCAAGCACAGAACATTACGCAGGAAGTGTATTTGTGTGACAACTTAGAACACAAACAAGCACTGCTTTTATCGTTTATTGAAGCTGACAGTTGTCAGCGGGCGCTGGTGTTTTGCAATAAAAAAGACCGTGCCGAACGTGTCTGTGACTGGCTGCAGTCGCGCAATATCTCAGCACAGTTACTACACGGTGATTTTGATCAGTCGGTGCGCCGCGAGCGGATCCGCAAATTTCGCAGCGGCCAGATCAAAGTCACGGTCGCCACCGATGTTGCTGCCCGCGGCCTGGATGTTGCCGATATCAGCCACGTTATCAATTTTGATATGCCGTTTCGCGGTGATTTGTATATTCACCGTATCGGTCGTACCGGCCGTGCAGATAAAACCGGTTTTGCGATCAATCTGGTGGAGCCGCATGATCACAAAAACCTGCAGCGCATCGAACATCATATCGATGGCAAACTGAAAGTCTGCAAACGCAAAGGCCTGGCGCCGCAAGCAAAAGTTAACAAGGCTTTATCTAAACCCAAAGACAAAGCCCGTTATATTGCCAAAAAAGATCGCGGCGTTTAAATCCGAATTTGTTCTAGCCGGTATTGCGCATACCCTGCGAAATGGCACTGATAGTGCGTAGCAGCGGATCCCGCCAGACCTGCAGGTCTGCACCCTCTGCCTCTGCCTGCCGATAACGGCGCAGCAGCATGATCTGGATATGATTTAACGGATCCAGATACGGATTACGGCGACGCAGCGACAAGGCCAACACCGGGTTTTCGGCAATTAGTTTGTCAGCAGCCACCACCGCCAGCACCTCATCAATGGTTTGCTGATACTCAGCACGAATTTTGGCCAGCACCTCAAGTGATTGCTGTGGTTCGACACACAACGTGGCGTATTGCTGAGCAATACTCATATCAGCTTTGGCAACCGACATTTGGGTATTGCTCAGCAGCGCCCTGAAAAACGGCCAGTCTGCGACCATTTGCTGCAATACCGGCAGCCCATTTGGATTATCCTGTAACCAATGATGAATCGCCTCGCCGATGCCATACCAGCCCGGTAAAGTATGCCGGGACTGCGCCCAGGCAAACACCCAGCCAATCGCTCTGACTGATGATTTAGACCGATCCCCGGCTTTGCGGTGAGAAGGTCGTGAGCCGATATTCATCAAGCCAATTTCAGTAATCGGGCAAGCCTCATAAAAATAATCGAGAAAATACGGTGTTTGTTCAGTCAACTGCCGGTAATACTGCTCACCGGTGGCTGCCAATTGATGCATGATCCGATGATATTCAGGCGGTTCTTTAGCGGCATTGGTGACCAGACTGCGACTGGCTTTAATCAGCGCCGAAACGCCCATCCCCAATTCATATGCGGCGGTTTCAGTATTGCCATATTTAAACGACAACACTTCACCTTGTTCGGTGAATTTGATTTGCCCCTGCACGGTGCCGGGCGGCTGCGCCAGAATCGCATCGTGGGTCGGGCCACCACCGCGGCCAATGGTGCCGCCACGGCCATGAAACATCCGGCAGTGAATACCGTATTTTTCTGATAACTGACTGACTTGCTGCTGGGCCTGATACAAATGCCAGGCCGAGGCCAGAATGCCACCATCCTTACAGGAGTCAGAATAACCGAGCATGACTTCCTGACGATTGCCCGAAGCTTTGAGCAAATTGCGATAAGCCGGATTATCAAACAGCGCCGTCATCACCGGCGTAATGTGTGCCAGATCTTCGATAGTCTCAAACAGCGGCGCAATACGGATATGACAAAACCAGCCCTGCTCATCCTGTCCCACCAGCCCCGCAAACCGCGCCAGCAACATCACTTCAAGAATATGGCTGGCTTCGTGAGTCATGGAAATCACATAGTGGCCAAACGCCTGCTCACTGACTTCCAGCCGCAGTCTCGCCATCAATCGTAATACCGCCAGTACTTCATCAGTTTCTGGTTGCAAATCACCGTAAATATCCGGCAAGTTACTGCGTCGTAGCAAATCACTTATCAGTGCTTGTCGTTCGGCTTCAGTTTTTTGCCGATAATCGCGGCTCAGACCAGTTTGCGCCAGCACTTCAGCAACGGCATCGGTATGTCTGCTGGATTCCTGGCGCACATCCAGGTGCAATAAATAAAAGCCGAAGGTCTCGACTAGCCGGATTAGATCACTCAGCTCAGCGGCGGCAACCGCTTTATCGCCATTATCAATCAACGATTGCTGCAGACAATACAAATCGGCGAGCATTTCACGCTCATCAGCATAAGCCACTCCCAACGAATCAACGCGCTGGTCGGGACGAAAATACTGCTGTAACAGCCGTAAATTATCTTCCAGCCGGGAGCGCATGATATACAGCTTGCGCCGGTAGGGTTCATTGATAAAACGCTGGCTGTTAGTGGCAAAAGCTTTGCCAAAACGCTGTTCACTCTTCGCCAAATCCGCAGCCAGCGCATCGTTTATCTGACATAACGGCTGTGACTGCGTCAGGGTAAACATCAGTTCAGTGACATCCTGCAAATAGCGGCGCAATACCGCCCGCTTTTGCAGCATCACCGCCATTTCCGTGGTTTGCGCGGTGACATAGGGATTACCGTCCCGATCACCACCAATCCACGAGCCAAACTGCAAATAATGTGGGATGCGCAATGGTCCGGTATCCGCCAGCTCATCGGCATAAACGCGGCGTATGGCGTTTTCCAGATTCCGGTAACTGCGCGGCACGGCGTCAAACAGGCTGACATTGAAATAATACAGGCCGTTTTTGACTTCATCGCGCACGCTGGGTTTGATAGCCCGCACTTCATCCGTCGCCCACAGCAGCTCAATCTGTTGCTTTAACTGCCGGCGTATTTGTTGCTCATCAAACACCGTCAGCGAATGATTGGTCAGTTGTTCATCGAGCAAAAATACCCGCCGCAAGATCTCCATCACCGTGCGCCGTTTCGATTCGGTCGGATGCGCGGTAAATACCGGCATATACACCAGCTTGCCAAGCAATGATTTAAGCTGGCTGAGGGTGACGCCTTCCTGCTTTAGCTGTGTCAATGTATCAAGGTAAGAACCATGCCAGAGACTGCCGCCATTTCGCAGTTGTAACAGCCGGTTATGGTGGTGATAAGCTTCTTCAGCGGTATTAACCAGACTGAAATATAAATTAAATGCCCGAATCACTTCTCGCAGCGTTGCCGGATCCAGATCGCCAATCTGCGCCATCAGCTGATTACGCAGCAGCGGATCATCCTGTTTTCGCAAGCGGATAAAGCCTTTGCGCAGTTGCTCTACTGCCTGAAAAACCGTTTCTCCGGAGCGCTCATTAATCACTTCACCGAGCAAGTCCACCAGAAAGCGGACATGCTGACGCAGATCTTTATCATCCAATAAGCGCAACGCCTCCAGTTGGGCAAATTGTGTTTCCATACCGATGACCTTATGGGTTGAGTTGTTGGTATAAATCCAGATATCGCCGGGCACTTTTGGTCCAGCTGACATCCTGCAACATCGCCGTTAACATCATCCGCCGCCAAATCCGCGGATGGTTATACAAATCGAGCACTTCATGCAGTTTGCTGATTAATGTGGCTGTATTAGCGGTGGCAAATTTAAAACCGGTTGCGGTGTTATTTTTACGATTTGCCTCGGTGGCATCTACCACCGTATCGGCCAGACCGCCGGTGTTGCGCACCAGCGGCAAGGTGCCGTAACGCAGACTGTAAAGCTGATTAAGACCACAAGGCTCAAAGCGAGACGGCATTAAAAATACGTCGGCACCGGCTTCGATCTGATGCGCCAGTTTTTCGTCATAGCCAAGTTGTAAGCCGACTTTATCCGGATAACGTGCCCGCAGCACCCGCAAATCCTGCTCAAATCCCGCTTCACCGCTGCCCAGACACACCAGTTGCAGATCAGAATTGTCAGCCAGCAAGCTGTCGATCGCCGCGATTGATAAATCGATACCTTTTTGCGAAACCAGCCGGCTGATGAGGCCGATCAGCATCGTTTTTGGGTTATCGGGCAAAGCAAAATGTTGCTGCAGTGCCTGCTTATTAACCGCTTTAAAACGAATGGTCGCAGCACTATAATTTTTGGCAATTAATGGATCTTTGGCCGGATCCCAGACATTGTTATCGATACCGTTGACGATGCCGCTAAGACGCCCCTGCTCAGCACGTAATTTGAGCAGGCCTTCCAGG